>Ga0187882_1000191_pt1 | contig 70766 bp, 64 predicted proteins | sample June2016WEW_19_1_3_FD_132991 | JGI IMG/M metagenome (GOLD analysis project Ga0187882, IMG submission 132991) | Peatland microbial communities from SPRUCE experiment site at the Marcell Experimental Forest, Minnesota, USA - June2016WEW_19_150 | ecosystem: Environmental > Terrestrial > Soil >... | reverse complement strand
TGCCGGTACATGGGGAGATCCCGCGGATGAATCTTGGGAGAAAACGTTGTGAGGCAGCCCGCCAGGGAGAGCATGGCCTCGTAAAGCCGCTGCGGGTGGCCACGCCGCGTCTCGAACAAATGTTGAAACTCCGGAAAGTGAGAGTTCACGGTATAAAGCAGCCAGAAGTTGGCGATATCCGCCGTCCCAAAATCCGCCAGGCTCAGGTTTTTTTGCCGCCGCACCCCGGCTAGAATGCTGCTCTTGGCCGCAAGAATCTCCACCAGCCGGCGCGCGATTGCATACAGATAATCGCTGCCGGCGAAGTCGAGCAGCGGCGGTACAAACTGCGGATCAAGTTGCAGCACCCCGACATCGTTCCTGCGCACCCTGGCGACACACATCGCCGAACATTCCTGGCGCGAATCACTCCCGGTCAGGAGCCGGAAGTTCTTGCGAGCCACCTGAACGGGTTTTTCTGCCAATCCGGAATTCTCATCCCGCACCGTGACCACATCGGCAAGGTACCGCGTATCCGCCTTCTGTTGGGCAATCGAGACGTTCAGGCCGGGATGCTTGTAATTGGGTATGCCGATGAACACATCCACAGAATCCTGATCCGGACCAAACGCCTCCGCCAGCGGAATTGACGGAGGCAAGGGTTCCGAACCGGGAAGATCGAACATGAGCCCATCGGGGAATATTCCTGATGCTTCCGACAGGCCGAACTCGCCGCCTGCGAGCGATTCCTGTTTGACCCGCAGTTTCAAAAAACCCCAGGGATTCGAGGTCAGGGATTCCAGCCGGAATTGAAGCGAGCTCTCGATGAAGCGGTCCTGAACCTGCAGATGCTGAGGGCTCAGCAAGGTACCCTTCATCCAAATCACCGGCTGAAGTTGACTCATGAGGTTTTTAAACTAGCAGATCCATTCAAGTTTGGCAAAGGTTTTGAGCAGCAGGTCTAGAGTGACCGTACTGAGCACTTGTGATGCAAGAGAGTGCTGGATAATGGGTTTCATGCCTCTAATCGCCTTGACTCGAATTTAGCATCGCAGCTATACTGCAATACAAATTTTGTATCACTCTCGATTTGTCGGAGGGTTTGGATCACCCCCGGCAAATAGCTCGGAGAATCCGGATAAATGCGAAGGGGCGACGGTGCGAAACTGAGCTTGAAGAGCCAGAAAAACCACCAAAACCCTTGGGCTCTGCCGTCTGCAGTTGATTCTCGACCGGCATTCTGCAGCGCTCCTATTCACTCGCACCGCATGACCCTTGCGCCGTTTGCGCCGGACTCACCAGAGTTCCAGGTTGTCTTATAAAAGGGAAAGGGAATGGCAATGGCGAAAAGCACACAGCATAAACTCGATCGAGTGCGACCGCCCCGCGTCCATGTCACCTATGACGTGGAGACCGGTGGCGCGATCGAAGTAAAAGAACTCCCGTTTGTCATGGGCGTTCTAGGCGATTTTACGGGCCAGCCTGAAACCCCGCTGCCCAGGCTCAAGGAGCGGAAGTTCGTAGAAGTGACGCCGGATAACTTCGACGGCGTCCTTGAAGGCATGAAACCGCACTTGGCCTTTTCCGTCGAAAACAAGTTGAGCGAGGACCCGAACGCCGGCCAGTTGAAAGTGGATCTGCACTTCAAGAGCCTGACCGATTTCGAGCCCGAACAGGTTGCGCGCCAAGTCAAGCCGCTCAAGGAGATGCTTGACCTGCGTACCAAGCTTTCGGATCTGCGCGGCTCTCTGCAGGGCAACGACAAACTGGAAGAACTCCTGCTCGAGGTGGTCAACAACAGTGAGAAGATGGAAAAACTCAAGGCCGAGCTCGGCAAGAGTGAAGGAGGCGAAAAATGAGCGATCCCAAAAAGTCGAAGCAAGCCCCCCCCACAGAGCAAGTGGTCGAAAAGAGCCTTCTGGACCAGATCGTTGAAGAGGGCCGGTTCGCCAAGGACGTATCCGCCCGCGAGCGCGGCAAGAACCTGGTCGCTGAGTTCGTGGCACAGGTGCTTGACGGGGCGATGACGGTCTCCAAGGACGCCGAGGCGATGATCAATGCGCGCGTCGCCCAGATCGACCACCTGATTTCCATCCAGCTCAACGAGGTCCTGCACCACGAGGAGTTCCAGAAGCTGGAAAGCGCATGGCGCGGGCTCAAGTACCTGCTGGATCAGAGCGAGACCTCGGAGAAGCTGAAAATCAAGGTCCTGAATGTTGGGAAGAAGGAACTTCTGCGCGATCTGCAGCGCGCGCCGGAGTTCGATCAGAGCGCTCTCTTCAAGAAGGTGTATGAGGAAGAGTTCGGGGTCTTCGGCGGCTCGCCTTTCGCGGCCATAGTCGGCGATTACGAGTTCGGCCGCAATCCGGAAGACATCGATCTGCTGGAAAAGATCTCCAATGTAGCGGGCGCCGCACACGCACCGTTTCTCAGCAGCGCATCCCCCGAGATGTTCAACCTGGACAGCTTCACTCAGTTGGACGCGCCGCGCGACATGGGCAAAGTCTTCGACACCACGGAGTACGCCAAATGGAAGTCCTTCCGCGCATCGGAAGACTCCCGCTACGTGGCGCTCACTTGCCCGCGCGTTCTGATGCGCCTGCCCTATGGCAAAGAGACCAAGCCTGTGGAAGGCTTCGGGTTCGAGGAACACGTGGACGGTTCCGATCACTCCAAGTACCTGTGGGGTAACGCGGCATTCACGCTGGCGGCACGCATGAGCAGCGCCTTCGCCCTTTACGGGTGGTGCGCGGCGATCCGCGGTGTGGAAGGCGGCGGTCTGGTGGAAGGCCTACCGGTGCACAACTTCTACACCGACGCGGGCGACGTGGCTATGAAGTGCCCTACCGAATCACCGGTTACGGACAGGCGTGAAAAGGAGCTGGCCGATCTCGGCTTTGCCCCGCTGGTGCACTGCAAGGGGACCGACTATGCGGCCTACTTCAGCGTGCAGTCGTGCCAAAAGCCGAAACTGTTCGACAACGAAGCGGCGAATGCCAACGCCCGGCTCTCGGCGCAGTTGCCGTACATCATGGCCGTGTCGCGTTTCGCACATTACCTCAAAGCTATGATGCGCGACAAGATCGGCAGCTTCACGTCACGCACGGAATGCGAGCGCTGGCTGAACAAGTGGATCATGAACTATGTGACACCCGATGACAGTGCGTCGGCGGCAACCAAAGCGCAGTATCCCTTGCGCGACGCCAAGATCGAGGTTGTGGAGGTACCCGGCAAGCCCGGCGCCTATCGCGCCGTCGCGTTCCTGCGCCCGCACTTCCAGCTCGATGAATTGTCGGTATCGCTCCGTCTCGTGGCGGAACTGCCCGCCTCGGCGCGGAAGTAGCACTCGATGTGCGCCCGGCGGACCGGTGGAACGGCAGCCGGGCGCAAAATGAAAGTAGATTGCCGTACCTAATGAGGAGAACATGATATGGCGTTGGTTGATTATTTTTTGAAGGTCGACGGGATTCAAGGGGAGAGTCAGGATAGTAAGCACAAAAACGAAATCGAAATCGAGAGTTTTTCATGGGGCGCCAATCAGACCGGCACCGCATCCCACGGGGCGGGCATGGGCGCCGGCAAGGCGCAGTTGCAGGATTTTCACTTCGTCATGAGTGTGAATAAGGCTTCCCCAAAGTTAATGCTGACATGTGCCACTGGGGAGCATGTCAAAAGCGCGATTCTGACCTGCCGCAAAGCTGGAAAGGAACAGCAGGAATACCTCAAAATCACGTTCTCAGACCTGTTGGTTTCTTCCTATCAGACCGGTGGATCCGCCAGCAGTAATGGGGTTCCCGTGGATCAGATTTCGCTGAACTTTACCAAAATCGAATTCGAGTACAAGGAGCAGAAGGCTGACGGCTCACTGGGCGGCGCCATCAAGTCATGGTACGACGTTAAGCAGCAACAGAGCGGGTAAGGCGATCCCATCGGATCGTTTCGGTATCCGGTCACACCCACACGTACGGGGTGCCAGGCCCGCTGCAGGCCTGGCGCCCCGTGGGTTCGGTCTTGAAGAAGCGCCGTGGCGGCCATGAGGCGGGGCATTCGATGAAGGGCCAAGAACTCTACCAGGCGGGGAAACTCGACGAGGCGGTACAGGCCTTGGGGGCAGAACTGCGCAACGATCCCACCAACAGCCGCTGCCGCACATTTCTATTCGAACTCCTCTGCTTCACGGGCGATTTCGATCGCGCCGAAAAGCAACTCGATATTCTCTCCGATACCAGCAAGGAAGCCGGAATGGGAACTTTGATTTACCGTTCCGCCCTGCAGGCCGAGCGCACGCGCCGCGAGATGTTCGAGAAGCAGACGTTTTCGCAGACCGCACCCGAAGTCGCGGCGCGTGCCATCCTGAACGGATCCGCTGTAGACACGGTTGAGGATGCCGACCCGCGCATCGGCGGCCGGCTCGAAGTCTTCGCGGCAGGCGCCTATCTGTGGCTTCCATTCGCGCAAATTGCCTCAATTCGGATGGAAGCACCCAGACGGCTGCGTGATCTGATCTGGATCCCTGCCATCCTCAGGACCGGACACCAGTGCAAGGGCATGGACCTCGGCGAGGTCTTGATTCCCGTGCTGACGCCCCTGGCCTTCCGTCATTTTGACAACTCAGTTCGTCTGGGCCGCTCCACCGTCTGGGAGGAAGTCGACGGCTTGACGGTGCCCGCCGGTCAGAAAATGCTGCTCGTGAACGGCGAGGAGTTTCCCATCCTGGAGGTAAGGACACTCGAATTCCCTGCCGCTCCCGCGGCGGCTGAATGAGGGCGCCCTCGACCCGATGCCCTTCCGAGACGATCTGCTGAATCCGATTCCCGGCGAAAATCCAGGCGGCGAGAACCTGCGCTACGCGGCGGTCTACGACAAGATCAAAGAAGCCCGGCGCGAGGACGACGATGCTCCGCAAGGAGAATGGCAGTATGAACGAAAGACCGCCGATTACCCGCTCGTCATCAAGCTGGCCGGCGATGCGCTCGCCAAAAAGAGCAAGGATCTCCAGATCGCGGTCTGGTTCGCTGAGGCGCTGCTCAAGAGCGAGGGCTTTTCCGGCCTGCGCGCTGCCCTGGACCTCATCCGCGGCTTGATTGAGAACTTCTGGGACAACCTCTACCCGGAGATTGAAGACGGCGACGCCGAGCTTCGCGCCGCCCCGCTTGAGTGGCTCGGTTCCCACATGGATTCCGCACTCCGCGGCCTGCTCATCACACGGAAGGGAGCCAACTGGTTCCAGTACAAGGAATCCCGTTCGGTCGGATACGAGGGTGACGCCGATACCGAGGCCAAGCAGCAAGCCCGCAGCACTGCTATTGCCGAAGGCAAGATGAGCGGCGAAGATTGGGACCAGGCTTTCAACGCCACGCCCAAGGCATTCTATGCCGATCTGGAGTCCAACCTCGACGGCATCCTCGAGTCGCTCGAAGGGCTCAATGGGCTGTGTGAGCAAAAGTTCGGGGATGCAGCCCCCACTTTCGGTCCCATGCGCACAACTATCGAGGAGATCCGGCACACGGTTCACGGGCTGCTTCAGAAAAAGCGAGCGGCAGAACCCGATGAGGAAACGGCCTCCGCGGAAGCCCCAGCCGCAGAAGCGGCGGAGAGTCCTTCTGAGGCCCAGGAAGCCGCGCGGCCTGTTGCCGGGCGCCCGAGACCCAAAGGCGGACCTCAAGCTCAGGAACCGCAGGACAAAGAGGATGCATTCCAGCGCATCATCGCGGTCGCGGCGTATTTACGGCGCGAAGACCCCTACAACCCTGCTCCGTATCTGCTGCTGCGTGGCCTGCGCTTTGGCGAGTTGCGTGCCGCGGGAACCGACATCGACCCTAACCTGCTCGAAGCTCCCCCCACGGAAACCCGGCAGGCGCTCCGCAAGGCCGCCAATGACGGCAATGCGCAGCAAGTGATCGAACTCGCGGAATCCGCCATGGCCATGCCATGCGGCCGCGGCTGGCTCGACCTGCAGCGTTATGCCTACCGGGCAGCCTACGATCTCGGCTATCACCAGATACAGGCCGCCATTCGGGCTGAGATCAATGGGATCCTCGCAGACTACCCTGGTCTCCGGCAAGCCGTGCTGCTCGACGACACCCCTTCCGCTAATCCCGAAACGCAAGCCTGGCTCGACGAGATTGCGCCGGCAGCCCCGGCAGCGGCCAGCACTTTTGCGCTTCCCGCAGCCGCACACCAGGAGAGCCGCGTGACGGCGCAGGACGGTCAGCCGCAACCTCCGGACGCCAACGATCTCGCCATGGAAGCCGCCCGTGCCGGACGCTATCAGGAGGCCATCGAGATCCTGACGCGCGAAGCCGCCGCCGAAAGATCGGGGCGCGGTCGCTTCCAGCGGCGGCTGCAACTGGCGCAGCTCTGCATGTCGATCGGTTACGAGCGCATTGCCCATCCCATCCTGGAACAGCTGGCCGCTGAGATCGACAGCCGGGAACTGGAAGGTTGGGAGACCCCCGGGATGGTGGCGCAGCCCCTGACTCTGCTGTACCGCTGCCTGGCGAAGATGGATACGCCTCCGGAAGTGAAGCAGAAGATCTATGACCGAATCTGCCGGCTCGACCCAATGCAGGCCCTGGCCTGCGGGAGATAGGTCATGCCGAAAGCGGACCCGGATCTCGCCGTTACCCCCTCCGTATTGGACCGGCTGATCGATCTTGATCCCAACGCTTCCTCTGACCCACCAGCCAGCCGTTCGCAATCCGTGCGGCAGTTGAAGGCTTCTCTGCGGCGGGACCTGGAGTGGCTGCTGAACACACGCCGCAACCCCGATGAAGTCCCCGAGACCTACCAGGAACTCTTCCGGTCGTTGTACAACTTTGGCTTGCCGGACATCACGTCCATGGGACTAAACTCGCCCCGCGACCGCCAGCGGCTGCTGCGCATGGTGCAACAAACCATCGAGATCTTCGAGCCCCGCCTGCTCTCGGTGCGCGTGCGCGCCCTTGATGACGCCGGCTCGGGACCTCGAATCCTGCATTTCCAAATCGAGGTTCTGCTCAAAATGGACCCGGCGCCGGAACAGATCCTGTTCGATACCGTTCTCCAGTTGAACAGCGGCGAATACAAAGTGAAGGACAATTAGCGTGCGCGACGACCTGCTGCTCTACTACGAACGTGAACTCAGCTTCCTGCGGCGCATGGGCGCGCAGTTTGCCGAACAGTACCCCAAGATCGCCTCGCGTCTGAACCTCGAGCCGGATAAGTGCGAAGATCCCCACGTGGAGCGGCTGCTGGAGGCGTTCGCCTTCCTGGCCGCGCGTGTCCACCTCAAAATCGACGACGAGTTCCCGGAGATCACGGAAGCGCTGCTGAGCATTATCTACCCGCATTTCATCCGTCCGGTGCCGTCGATGACAATCGCGGATTTCCGGATTAACCCCGAGCAGGCGCAGATCGGCGCCGGGCTGAAGATGAGCCGCGGCACCGTGCTGTTGTCGCGTCGGGTGGGCGGTGTGCCCTGCAGATTCCGCACCTGTTATGACGCCTATCTCTGGCCGTTGAGCGTGGCAGCAGCGGAATGGAAATCGCCTGACCGCCTGCAGCCGGCCATCAAAGCCCCCGAGGCTGTCGCGGCGCTCCGGCTGGAATTGGCCTGCTGGCGCGATATTACCTTCGAGAAAGTCCGCCCCGATCCACTGCGCATGTTCCTCAACGGCGAAAGCGGCGTGATTCACACATTGTATGAGCTTCTCTCGAGCCGCTTGATCCAGATCGTTCTTCGTGACCCCACACCGGGTTCGCGAATTCGCCCTGTCTTGCTCCGACCCGACGCCTTGCAACCGATCGGGTTCGGCGAAGACGAAGGCATGCTGCCTTACCCGCGCCGGTCCTTTGCCGGCTACCGGCTCCTGAACGAATACTTCACTTTTCCGGATAAGTTTTTCTTCCTCGACCTGACTGGTCTGGAGAAAGTCCTCGGAGGCTTCAAGGACCGGGCGGAGTTGATCTTTCTGATCGCGCCGTTTGAATTGACCGAGCGACGGCAGGCGCTCGAGATGGGCATCTCCGCCAAGACATTCCAGCTGGCATGCGCGCCCGCAGTGAACCTGTTCGAGCAGACCGCAGAACCGATTCTCCTCACCCAGCGGCGTTTTGAGTATCCCATCGTTCCGGACATTCGCCGGCCCAACGCCACCGAGATCTTCTCCGTGGATGATGTGGTCAGTGTCCGCCCGAACACCCAGGAACCGGTCCGTTTCGAGCCGTTTTACTCTTATCGCCACGGGTTGGCCGCCACGCGCGGCCAGACTTACTGGATGGCTTCGCGCCGCAAGTCCGGACGCCGCGATGACGAGGGCACGGAGATGTTCCTCTCCCTGGTGGACTTCGAACAGCGGCCCGTAGCGCCCGACGTCGACAGCCTGACGGTCCGGCTCACCTGCACAAACCGCGATCTGCCCGCGCGCCTCCCGTTCGGCGTGGATTCGGGAGACTTCGAACTCGAAGGCGCGGCCCCGGTCCAGTCGATCATAGCGTTGAGGAAACCCACGCCGGCCCTGCGCCCGCCCACCGGCAAATCCTCGCTCTGGCACCTGATCTCGCACCTCTCGCTAAACTACCTCTCCCTGGTCTCCGAAGGCAAAGAGGCGCTCCAGGAAATCCTGAAGCTCTATGACTTCACCAACTCTCCGCATGCCGTGAAGCAGGTAGAAGGCATCACGGAGCTTACGAGTGGCCCCCAATTCGCACGCATCATCTCGGAGAACGGAATCACTTTTGCGCGCGGCACGCGCGTGGACATGGGGTTGGACGAAGAGAATTTCGTCGGCGGGGGAGCGTACCTGTTTGCCAGCGTGCTGGAGCATTTCCTCGGACTCTACGTCACACTCAATAGCTTTAGCCAGTTGAGTGTCTCGACACGCCAGAGAAAGGAGGTCCTGCGCCTGTGGCCCCCACGAGCCGGCACGAAGATCTTGCTATGAATCGCACCGCGCCTGACTGTCCGGAACTGGAAGAAGCTCTGCGCACAGAACCGTTCGGCTTCGGTTTTTTCCAGGCCGTGCGGCTCTTCGGACGGCTTCTGCCCGGCCGCCAGCCGGTGGGCCAGTTTTCGAATCCCGACTCGGAGATCGTCCGCTTCGGGGCTGGTGCTGACTTCGGTTTTCCGCCGAGCGAGATCGCCGACCTGGAGTGGCCTGAAGGTGCCCAGCCGCGCATGCGCGTCAATTTCATGGGGCTGACAGGTCCCCAGGGTGTCCTTCCACTCTATTACGCGGCGCACGTCCGCGAACGCTTGCGCGCGCACGACAGCGCCGTGCGCGACTTCTTCGACATCTTCAATCACCGCTTCATCTCGCTGTTCTACCAAGCATGGGAAAAAAGCCACTTCTCCATTGGCTACGAGCGCGGCACGGGCGACCGCCTCTCGTCCATTTTGCTTGACCTGCTCGGACTGGGGACTGCCGGCCTGTCGGATCGCCAGGCGGTGCCCGATGCAGCTCTCCTGTTCCGTTGCGGGCTTCTCGCGGCCCACACTCGCTCCGCCGCCGCGCTGCGCGCTCTGCTGATGGACCATTTCGAAGTCCCGGTCGAGATCGAGCAGTTTGTGGGCAGGTGGCATGCCATCGACGAGAGCACCCAGTGCCGCTTCACCGAGACCGCCTCCTATGCGGAGCAATTGGGGGAAGGCGCCGTCGTGGGGGACGAAATCTGGGACCAGCAGTCCGGCGTGCGCATACGCCTCGGTCCCTTGACGCTGGATCAGTACCGCGAGTTTCTTCCCGACGGCTCGGCCTACGAACCCCTGCGCGCGCTCGTCCGTTTTTTCGCGGGGAATGAACTCGATTTTGAAGTGCAACTGGTATTGAAGAAGGCAGAAAGGCCGCCCTGCGAGTTGGGCGTGGATGGCCCGGCCGCGCCCCGCCTGGGATGGTCGACGTGGGCCGGGACCGCGCCGCTGCCGCAGGATCCGGACGCAAGCATTTTAAGAATTTGACTCCGACATTCGATGAGGACTCCGCATGAGTGTGAACATGAAGTCACTGATTGGAAAGCTGAATGCACCGACCCGCGGCGCACTCGAAGCCGCCGCCGGCTTGTGCCTGTCACGCACCCACTATAACATCGAAATCGAGCATTATCTGATGAAGGTGATGGAGGCAAGCGACACCGATGCCGCCCGCATTTTCCATCGGTTCGGCATCAACCCGTCGAGGCTTTCCGCCGAGTTGACCCGCAGCCTGGATAAGCTGAAGTCCGGCAACGCCCGCACTCCCGCCATCAGCCCCACCGTGCTGCGCATGTTTACCCAGGCTTGGACGTTGGGATCGATCGACTATGGCGCCGCCCAGGTGCGCAGCGGCTTCACCATTCTCACTCTATTGACCGACGACGAACTAAAACGCATCGCCTACGAAGTCAGCAAGGAGCTGCAGAAGATCGAAGCCGACACGCTCAAAAAGGACTTCGTCTCGATCGTGCATGGATCCCACGAAGACGACGTCACCGCTGCGTCGGAGGAACCCGCCGGCGACGGTTCGCCGCGCCCGGCGGGAAGCGGCAAGACCGCCAATCTTGACCAGTTCACGGTGAATCTCACCGAGAATGCAAAGCAAGGCAAGGTCGATCCCGTGCTGGGGCGCGATGCCGAAATTCGGCAGATCATCGACATCCTGATGCGCCGCCGCCAGAACAATCCGATTTTGACGGGTGAAGCCGGGGTCGGGAAAACCGCCGTGGTAGAGGGCTTCGCGCTGCGCATCGCCAGCGGGGACGTTCCTCCGGCGCTTAAGAACGTCGCCGTGCGCACCCTCGACCTGGCGCTTCTCCAGGCCGGCGCCGGCATCAAGGGCGAGTTTGAAAACCGGCTGAAGGGATTGATCGAAGAAGTGAAGTCCTCGCCGACCCCGATTATTCTTTTCATCGACGAGGCCCACAACATGATCGGTGCCGGGGGGCAGGCAGGTCAGAACGATGCCGCCAACCTGCTCAAGCCGGCGCTCGCCCGCGGCGAATTGCGCACCATCGCCGCAACCACGTGGTCAGAATTCAAGAAATACTTCGAAAAGGACCCTGCCCTGGCGCGCCGTTTCCAGGTGGTCAAGGTCGAAGAGCCCACCGAACCACAGTGCATGGTCATGCTGCGTGGCATCGTCTCCACACTGGAAAAGCACCACAAGGTCCGGATTCTCGATGAGGGTGTCTCCGCGGCAGTCCGGCTGTCCCACCGCTTCCTCGCCGGCCGCCAACTGCCGGATAAGGCTGTCAGCGTCCTCGATACTGCCTGCGCGCGCCTCGCACTGGGCCAGAACTCGATACCGCCCGCAATTGAAGACGCGCAGCGACAGATCGACGACCTTGACCTTCAGGAGCGCGTGCTCACGCGCGAAGCAGCCGCCGGCAGCGATCACGCCGAGCGCCTGGAGCAAATCAAAACCAGCCGCGCCGAGGTCTCTGGACGGCTTGCTGCGCTTAAGGAACGCTTCGATAAAGAGGCCGCACTCGTGAACAAGATTCGAACCATCCGCGGCCATCTGGAGGAAGGGTCGGGCGACCAGGCCGCCCTGCGCACGGAACTTGACGGACTCACCGGCGAGCTCGCCGCGCTCCAGGGAGAGAATCCGCTGATGCGCGTCTGCATGGACGGGCAGATCGTAGGTGAGGTCATCTCCGCGTGGACGGGCATTCCGACCGGCAAGATGGTGAAGGACGAAGTGGAGACCATCCTGAATCTCGAACACCACCTCGCTGGGCGGGTCATCGGACAGAATCATGCACTGGAGGCTATCGCCCAGCGCATCCGCACATCACGTGCGAGTCTCGAAGATCCCAACAAACCTATCGGCGTTTTTCTCCTGGTCGGCCCCAGCGGCGTCGGCAAGACGGAAACCGCACTGGCCCTGGCCGACCTGATGTATGGCGGCGAGCACAACCTGATCACCATCAATATGTCGGAGTTCCAGGAAGCGCACACAGTTTCCACACTGAAGGGCTCGCCTCCAGGATACGTGGGCTATGGCGAGGGCGGCGTGCTCACCGAGGCGGTGCGCCGCCGTCCCTATTCCGTGCTGCTGCTTGATGAGGTGGAAAAAGCACACCCCGATGTTCTCGAGCTCTTCTTCCAGGTGTTCGACAAGGGCCAGATGGAGGACGGCGAAGGGCGCGAAATCGATTTCAAGAACACGATCATCCTGCTCACCTCGAACGCTGGCACCGACGCCATGATGAAGCTTTGCGCCGACCCCGAGACCATGCCCACGGCCGAAGGCATCGTCAAAGCGATCAAGCCGGAGCTCAACAAGATCTTCAAGGCGGCATTTCTCGGCCGGCTGGTAATCATTCCCTATTACCCGGTGCGCGACGAGGCGCTCAAGAAGATCATCACGCTCAAGCTCGGCAAGATCCAGAAGCGCATCCGCGAAAACCACAGGATCGACCTCGTGTGCGACGGCGCGTTGATCGATGAAATCGCGCGGCGCTGTACCGAGGTGGAAAGCGGCGCGCGCAACGTGGACAACATCCTGACCAACACCCTTCTACCGGAGATCTCGCGCCAGTTGCTCGCGTGCATTGCCGAGGGGAAAAAGCTGGAATCCATAAGGGTCGACGTCGGCGCCGATGGCAATTTCGCATATTCGTAATCGGAAGTATCTTCTGCTCCCGCCCTGCGCAGGAGCAGACTTGTCGATGGAGGCCGCACATGGCAGAGAAATATCTCGAGGAGAATCGCTACCTCTACCTCAAGAGCGGGTTGGGACCCAATGAGCTGCTGCTGGAATCGTTCACCGGCACCGAGGGCATCTCGCAGCTCTTTTCATTCCAGCTCGAACTGCTTTCCGAAAACCAGCGCATCAAGTTCGAAGACATTCTGGGCCAGGAGATTTCGTTCGGCGTGCTGGGTCCGGAGGGCAGCGAACCCCGCCACGTTCACGGCATCGTGACGGCCTTTACGCAGCTGCCCGCCACGCCTCGGCTTTCCAGGTACCGTGCAATCGTCTCCCCGAAGCTCTGGATTCTCACGCGCAAACAGGATTGCCGCATCTTCCAGAAAAGCTCTGCCTCGGACATTCTCAAGCAGGTCCTCCAGGGGATCGACATTTCCATGGAGCTGCACGAAGACCACCCGGTGCGGGATTACTGTGTACAGTATCGCGAGACCGATTTCAATTTCGTCTCACGTCTGATGGAAGAAGAAGGCATGTTTTATTTTTTCCGCCATACTCAGGATGCTCACAAACTCGTGATCGCCGACGAACTCACGGCATTCCAGGATATGCCGGGAGTATCGCCTTTGGTGTACGAGGAGATCTCCGGCGGGCTGCGAGACGAAGCGCGGGTATCGAGCTGGATCAAGACCCAGGAATTGGGTCCGGGCGAGTGCAGCCTGCAGGACTACTGTTTCGAAATCCCAGCTACGGACATATCGGCTGACATGCCTATTGCACCTTCCACACAAGTCGGGAGTGTCACCCACAAGCTAATTGTCGGCGGCAACAATCAATTCGACATTTACGATTATCCCGGTGGGTACGGCATCCGCTCAATGGGTAGTGGCGTCTCCGGCGCAAGGGGCATCGGAGAGACGATCGCCAGGCACCATGTGGAGCGCATGGAAATAGCACAGTTCCTCATCCGAGGCGAGAGCAACGACTTCAATCTCACTCCCGGGTACAAGTTTACCCTGACGAGGCACCCGAATGCCGACGGCGCTTACGTGCTGACCTCCATCACGCATTCCGCGTCCGAGGGAGGGTTTCACTCCGGCACCGAGATTGGCCAGAATCACTACAGCAACATTTTCCACTCGATCCCCAGCAAAATGAAGTTCCGCCCTCCTCGTACGGCATCCAAAGCCCTTGTCCGGGGCTGCCAGACCGCCGTCGTGGTCGGGCCCGCCGGCGAGGAGATTTACCCGGACAAGTACGGCCGCATCAAGGTACAGTTCCATTGGGACCGCAAAGGCAAGAAGGACGACAAAAGTTCCTGCTGGATTCGAGTCGCGAGCTTCTGGGCGGGCCACAACTGGGGAGCGGTTCACATTCCGCGCATCGGTCAGGAGGTGATCGTCGATTTCCTCGAAGGCGATCCGGATTGCCCGATCGTCGTGGGCAGCGTGTACAACGCTTCGGAGGTGCCTCCGTGGACCCTGCCCGACAATAAGACTCAGAGCGGCATTAAATCGCAGAGTTCAAAGGGAGGCGGTGGGTCCAATGAAATCCGCTTTGAGGACAAAAAGGGCAGTGAGGAAATATTCACTCATGCGCAAAAAGACATGAATACCAAAGTGGAACACAATGAGACGCGGATGGTCGGCAACGATCGGACCACAACGACGGGGCACGACGAAACCCGGACTATCGGGCACGATCGCACCACGACCATTCAGCACGACGAGACCGTGCAGATTGCGAACAATCGTTCGACCACGGTCGGGGTGAACGAAACGACCAGCATCGGGGCGAGCATGAGCCTGACCGTGGGACAGAATCGCACATCGAGTGTCGGCAGCAGCGATTCGGAAACTATCGGCGCAAACAAGACCGTGGCGATCGGTGCGTCCGAAACGCACAACACCGGCGCCGCACGAGCCACGACGATCGGCAGCACCGATTCGCTGACTGCCGGAGGACCGATAAACATTACCGCGCCCATGGTCACAATCAATGCGAGCGTAATCACCCTGAACGCCGCCATGGTCAAGGTGGCCGGGGTGGTGCAGTGCACCACCGTAATAGCGTCGGCGAGCGTGGTCTCACCGTCGTACACTCCCGGCGCCGGGAACATGATGTAAATGGAACCGCAAACACACATCGCCGAGCGGCTATCTGATGCTCAAGGCGAGGTGCGCGCCGCGGCCCTGGCTGATCTGCTCCAGCCCGGCGCCGACCCATCCCCGCACCTCGAAAGGGTGGGGGCATGCGTCAGCGACCCTTCTGAATCCCTGCGCCTCGCTGCGCTACCGGTGCTGGGCCGCATCGGTGCGCCGGCGACCTCCTATCTGGCCGTCGCGCTTGATCCGCGGCAGCCGGACAACATCCGCGCCACGGCGGCGGCGGTCATCGCCGGAATCGGTCCACCGGCTGTGATCGCGGTGCGCGGTCTTTGCCGCTGCCTGACCTCGCCCGATCCAACCCTACGTGATGCCGCGGCGGTGGCTCTCGCCAAAATCGGGGAGCCCGCGGTGCCCTCTCTGCGATTGATGCTACAATTTTCGGCCCCGGAGACCGTGTCAGCCGCCGTCGGAGCGCTTGCTTTCATCGGCCCCGCCGCCGCAGCCACCGCGCCGGAGCTTGAGGCGCTGGCAGCCAGGTCGCCACAGGCGCTGCGGTTGGCATGTGCCGCTGCGCTGGCCCGTGTCACGGGAGATCCCAGGCGAGGCCTTCCGGTTCTGATAAAAGCACTGGGAAGCCACGACTCGCAGGTACGGAAGGTGGCCGCCGAGAAGATCTCCGAACTTCGGGAGGCTGCACATCCCGCTCTCCCTGATCTTCTGCGCTGCACAACTGACCCGGATGGGGAAGTGCGCGCGGCCGCCGTGCTGACACTGGGACGCATCCGCGCGCCTCACTCCGACACTGTTCCGCATATCATCGCTCGCCTTAACGACCCCGTCGCGGAGGTGCGATATAGCAGTATCATCGTTCTGGCGAGCTATGGTGCGGAGGCTCGCTCCGCTCTGCCGGCCCTTCGCGCCTGTCTCGATGACCCCGCGGAGAAGGTCGCGAAATGTGCCCAAGGCGCCATGGAGAGGATTGAATCCCCGAAACCCTAAACCAGCAACGGGGCAAGCCGTGTCCTTCGCCAAAGTCCTGGCCGACCGGTTTCTGCGGATCAGCGGCAATTGATCGTTACATGTGCGGGTTCGGAGGTAACGTCTTCGTTCCCGCACCTGACACGGAGCTTTACCCAGACTTCCTTATGCGTCGCGCTCAACTCCCAGGTGTCAACCACGGTTACGGTTCTGGCATTTGGGTTGGAGACGCGTCGGACCATGACCTCTCCCTTGGCCCCGTCACTTCGTTCCCATTGGTAATTAAGCGTCATTGGGCCCTTATTGATACGAATGGTTCCCGTAAACCTGATCTTGGCCGGACAAGGGCCTCGATAATTCTGTGCGCTCGCGACTACCCTAACTCCAGAAATGCCTTGTGCCCAGAGCAACGGTATTGATGCGGTTAGGATTAGAACTACCGACAAGGTTGCCAAAATGCACCTGAATTCACGAGTCTTAATCATTAAATCGCCCTCCCGATGGCAATGCTAATTCCAAGCCTGACGGCGTTCATGCTGAATGTTAAAAAACCAAATAGGGGCCCTTCCAGAACAGCATCTCATGCTATCACCCTTGTAGACTGAGACAACTCCAAGATCAATGGAAAAGAATAGCTAATCAAACCGGTGAGGGCTGTTTCTGGTTTTACCATCGCAACCCTGGTCTCGGAAACACCAGTTGAGGCTGCGGCTTGATCGGGGAACACAGTATCAGTTTTTGTCCTCCGCTGTCCTGCTCAGCCCCTCATCGCGCTCATAGAGCCAGGTCCCGTGCCGACAGCTCGAGCGCCGCCGGCGCGACCGAACCACTCACATAATTCTCGACCCCCTCGATCTGGTGAAAAGGCTCGCTTATTGAGCAGGAGAGACTGTGATGCTGGCGGTGGAACTGTGTGAAAACTTGATATCCGGCAATATCGTTTTGGAGAAAAATCGTGGCTATGATCTGCCTTGGGTTGCGCGCAGTCGCGGTAGACGGGGCGAAGTAGACATAACACCCCCCCCTATTGAAAGCATAACCAGCCCTCGGAACTGGCCTCCGATAATGGAATGCAGCTTATTTCGACTATCCCTCCGGTCGCATGGCGCCGGCCGCTCGATCCTGGCCAACAAAAACGGCGTCGTGATTGCGGGCAACAAAACCCGCGACGCAGCGCAGGACGCAGGACTTCCCATCAAGGAAATCCACACTGCCGGCGAAGAACTCGTGGTTGTGGTCCGGGTGACCTGGACCTCACGAAGGACCAGAAAGCCCGCGAACTCGCGTATGCGGATAACCGCACCGCCGAGTTGGGATTGAACTGGGACGACGACCAGTTGATAGAAGACCTAACCGCCGGCGTCCAGCTCGACAAGTTCTGGAATGAGATGGAGCTGACAGACCTGCTCGACGGCGAAGAGGAGAACACTCCGGAACAGGCTGCCGAGGATGGCCCGCCGCAGATGGAGCTCCAGCCCTTGGAAAGGTACGACTACGTTCTCGTCCTGCCACGCAACTCAATCGACTTCAAAATCATGTGCGAGGCCCTGGACATCGGCCCGGTCACTTTCCCTCCAAGAGGGCTGAAGAAGCAAAGGACAATCAGACTCGGCCGCTGCATCGATGCGAAACGTCTGCTGAGGAAGCTCGGGAAGCTATGATCGATTTCAAGATTGTGTGCATGAGTCACAAGAGGTCGGAGAGAATGCCGCACCTCCTGAAGCTGATTCCGACCATCAAGGTTTTCGTTGCGGATAGCGAGGCAGACACTTAGCTTGCGGCGGGAGTCCCCAAGGATCAACTGCTGACCCACCCAAGCCTGGTGGGCTTTGGCAGAATCCGGGGACACATGGACGGGGCCCGGGCAGTCAGAAGCTCCCAGGTAAGAATGAGAGATGTTGAGTACATCAAGCAGAAGTGGGGCCGGTACATCGAATGCCAGAAGAAATCCCGAGGCGAAACGATGTCCTACCGGATCACCGTCAAACGGCGCGTGAGTTACTGAGATAAATTGTGATACGTGTTCGTCTAAAAGAAGATTTTCTCGTTCCATGCGCACAAGCATGGAACCAGGATTGGTTGCAGCTTGGTGATCCAAAAGCGTCCATGGTTTGATGTGCCGTTCCCGATGGTTAGCTGGAACCAGGTCAGTTGCAGGTTAGCCCGTCTTATGTCCACGTCGTCACGCGATCAAATCCACAGAGCGCCGTTTCTGGACCGCATACCAGTTTTCGAATAGCCGACTCCAGGACGAGCTGAAATGATTGCAATGCTCACACACTTCCGACATTCGGCACGATCGGAGGGGTGCCGCGAGCTCAGAAAAATACCTATTCGTCTATGTCGCGATCGGGTGCGGCGGAGTAACCTGCCACGGGCTCCTAGTCCTGATCTGCGCCAGGACGCTATCCGTTGTCCACGGGCAGATCCAGGTGAAACCTCGTCCACTGCCCCGGCTCGCTTTCGCAATGCAACTCGCCGCCATGCTCCTTCACAATCTCATGGCTGATTGCCAGCCCCAGCCCCGTGCCCTTGCCTGGCAGCTTGGTTGTGAAGAACGGGTCAAACATCTTCTCCTGTACTTCCCGTGAAATCCCTGTTCCATGATCCTCCACCGTCGTCCGGATCCACGCTTTCCCGGCCTTCTCGAACACCTGCGCCGTTACCCGGATGATTTTGTCCGGATCGCACGCCGGATGCTTCTCGTCCAACGCGTCGCGGGCATTCGTGAGAAGGTTCATGAGCACCTGCTGAATCTGCTGACTGCGGCACTTGATCCTCGGCATGTTCTCGGGAACGTCCAACTCCAGAGTGATCTGGTCGCGCGGCATCACCGTCTGGATCAGGGACAACGTGGCCCCGATAATATCGTGGATGTCCGCCGGGCTATGAGACTGCGTCTCGTACCGGGCGAAGGTGAGCAGGTTGCGCACGATAGTTGCCACGCGTTCGGTTAGGCGCGTGATCTCCGAGGCGTATTCGCCCAAGGGGCTGGACTTGTCTGTCCTGGCCGAAATCAACTGCGCGAAGCCCATGATTCCGGTGAGGGGGTTGTTGATTTCGTGCGCCACGCCGGCGGCGAGCGTCCCGATGGCCTCGAGCTTCTGCTGGAGCCGCAGGTGCGCTTCTATTACCTGACGCTCCTGCTCCAGGCGTTTACGCTCGTTAATGTCGCTCACTGCGACGCGGCACGCGGGCGCTTCGCTCTCACCGCCCTGCATCATGGTCGCCTCCAGCCGCGTCCATAATTGGGAGCCGTCCTTGCGCTGGATTCTCACCTCGCATACCTGACGCGCGCTGGTTTCAAAGAGTTGCTTGCGGTGCAGGTAGTAGACGTCCTCATCCTCGCAAACGATAAAATGGGTTATCGGTTGCTTGAGCAGCTGGCTTCTTTCCACGCCCAACAGGTTGGCGGCGGTGAGATTCGCCTCCAGGATCAGCCCCTGCTCGCTGAGGGTCAAGTAGCCGACAGGGGCCAGATCGTACAGGTCGAAATACCTCGCGCGCGACGCTTCCAGTTCCACCTGCGTCCGGCGCAGTTCCTCGTTCTGCATCTCCAGTTCGATCTGGTGCACCTGCAATTCGTGGAGCAGGTGCCATGCGTTCTCCGGCGCGAGGGTGCCCAGGTCGGCGGATTGTTTCTGCAACCGCTCCTCCGCCCGCTTGCGCAGGTCGGCAGTATTGTTTTGACTCGCCCAATGCTCGGCCATCGCTTACCTCCTGGCTCTCTTTTACAGGTTCCCGGTCATTGTACGTCACCTGGTTTCTGAAGCGTTTCTTCCGCGCGCCGGCGCGCGGCGAGATCGAAAGTTACGATGACTACCCTCCAACCCGGCAGCGCCAGAGGCACGGCGCTCACGTCGGTCCAGACGACGCTGCCATCTTCCTTCACGACGCCTGTTTCGATGTGAGGCACCGCCCGCTGCTCCTGCTCCGCCCGCGCGCCGGCAGACTCTTCCGCTGGCATCGGCGTGCCATCCGGCCTGAGATACTTCTGCCGCGTGGCATCGCTCCCGAGCAGGCCGGCGCGGGTCACATCCAACATCCTTTCCAACGCGGGATTCACATAGACGATCTTGCCTTTGGCGTCGAGCACCGAGACTCCCACCGGCAATATCTGGAACAGGGCACTGAGCTTCTCCTCGTTCTCGCGCAGCGCCGTCTGCAGCTCTTTTTGTTCCGTGATCTCGACAAAAGTCAGCACCGCGCCCTCGATGACGTTTTCCAGCGTGCGATAAGGCTGGATGCGCATCTGGTACCACTGTCCCTCCTGGGTCTGCACTTCAGCTTCCATGGGGATCAGCGTGTCCAGCACCTCCCGCGCGTCCGGCACCAGGCGGTCATAGCCCTTGAACCGGGAGACGATGTCGCTCACTGGCCGTCCGATATCGGTCTGGATGAGGTTGATGACGCGCGCGGTCGCCGGCGTAAAGCGTTGTATCCGCAGTTGGTGGTCCAGAAAGAGGGTGCCGATGTTCGTGCTGGCCATCAGGTTGTTCATATCGTTGTTCGCTCGCGAGAGCTCTTCGATCTTTTTTTGCAGTTCCGTGTTGACCGTCACGAGTTCCTCGTTGACCGATTGCAGTTCTTCTTTGGAAGTCTCCAACTCTTCATTCGTGGATTGCAGTTCTTCGTTTGAAGATTGCAGTTCTTCGTTGGTGGACTTGAGCTCTTCGTTGGTGGTTTCGAGTTCCTCGATGATGGCCTGCAGGTACTCGCCCTTGGTGCGCAGTTCCCGCTCCAGCGTGAGGAGGCGCTGCTCCTGTTCGCTGAAGGGCTCGACCGCCGCGTTCACTGCCGGGCGGTCGGCGGGAGTCACGTCCTCGAAGATGACCATCAGCAGGCCGCACGCTGCCTTCGGCTTCGTCACCGGCTGGACGATGAGATTCACGACCGAGGTGTCTCCGTTGGACTTTACCTGCAAGCCCTCGTAGCGGACGGGCGCTTGCTGGGTGAGGGCTTTGCGCGCGGCCGCGGTCAATTCCATCCTCAGCCCCTCGCGCGCCATGTGCAGCAGATTCAAACTGGCATCTCCCGCGGCGGGCTCCAGGTATTTGCCGGTACGGCCGTGGATGTAAAGCACGTCGAACTCGGCGTTGATGAGTACGCTCGCCGGGGCATACGCTTCCAGCAAAACCTGTTCCGCCAGATCGCGAGCGCCGCCCGGATGCACCGGCGCGCCCGCGCCCTCCGCCGCCAGAGGCGGCATATAGGGGGCGATGGCTGCGCGAAGCGTTACCACACCCTTGCGTTGATAGATCTTCCACCTTCTGTCCACCCCGGCAAACAAATCCATAAACTCGCCGATCGTCTCCGAGTTGCCCAAGAAGAGATATCGGTCCTGGTTCAACGCATAGTGGAACAGGGGCAGGATCTTTTTCTGCGCCTCGCCTCCAAGGTAGATCAGCAGGTTGCGGCAACTGATCAGGTCGAGTCTGGAAAAGGGAGGGTCCTTGAGCGCGTCTTGCTCGGCAAAGACCACCAGATCGCGGATGCTCTTGCTGACGTGATAGGAATTACCGCCCTGGTCCTGGACAAAGAATCTGGCCAGCCGTTTAGGCGAGACGTCGGCGGCAATGCTGTTGGGGTACACGCCGGCGCGGGCTTTTTCAATGGCCTTGGCGTCGATATCGGTCGCAAAGACCTGCACCTGGAAACTTTGTTTCAGTTCGTCCAGATACTCCCGGATCAGGATAGCGAGAGAGTACGCTTCTTCGCCGGAGGAACAGCCGGGTACCCAGATGCGCACACTCCCGCCCGATGTCCCGTCAAAGAGGCGGCGGATGACGTGTTCCTGGAGCGACTCGAAGGCTGGCGGGTCCCGGAAAAAATTGGTGACGCCGATCAGCAGATCGCGAAAGAGCGTTTCAACTTCCAGCGGAGTTTGCCGCAGATAACGGACGTAGTCTTCGAGGCGGTCCATCTGGGCGAGGGCCAGGCGCCGCTCGATGCGGCGGTGGATGGTGTTCCGCTTGTACAGGGAAAAATCGTGGCCGGTCTGGGCGCGCAGCAGAATGAATACCTTCTGCAGCATGTCGTCGTCGTTGGGGGTGGGAAGGATTATGGGTTTCGGCCGGTGGCCAAAGGCATGCTGCGCGTAGACGATCAGTTGCTTCGGCATACTGTCCGGAGGCATGACAAAGTCCACCAGGCCGGTGGCAATGGCGCTGCGGGGCATCCCATCGTACGCCGCCGACTCGGGAGCCTGGACCATCGCCATGCCCCCTTCGCCCTTGATCGCTTTCAGCCCCAGCGTGCCGTCGGTGCCGGTGCCGGAGAGCACGATGCAGATCGCCCGCTCGTGCTGGTCTTGGGCCAACGAGCGAAAGAAATAATCAATCGGCAGGCGCAAGCCGCGCGGCGCACTCGGCTCCAGCAAATGCAGCTTACCGTTGATGAAAGCCATGTCCCGGTTGGGCGGAATGACGTAAGTGCAGTTGGGCTGCACTTCCATCCCGTCCTCAACCTTGAAGACTTGCATCTTGGTATACCGCATGATCAGGTCCATCAGGATGCTCTTGTGGTTGGGATCGAGATGTTGCACCACGACGAATGCCATCCCGATTTCCTTGTCCGTGGGCATCGCGGCAAAGAACGCTTCGATGGCGGCCAGTCCGCCGGCAGACGCGCCCAGGCCGACGATGGGAAAGCTCGCCTCCGGGCAGACGCTCGAATCTGCCCCCTCGGCAGGCTCCGTTTCTACCGGCGCCTCAATCGGCGTGATCGGTCGCTCCATTTCAGGCGACGGGATTGTTTGCTTCACACTCGGTTTCTTCTTTTTGGTCATTCTCGTTCTCCGGTATAGTCACACCGTGCCAAGATGACACCCGTTGTCCACCGGTAGGTCCAGGTGAAACCTGGAAGTATCTGGAAGTGGTTAGTCCGAATTGAATGCATTTCGGGTCGCAGGCTGGGCACGACCGCCGGTCAGGTTCCGAGATAAGATTTTGTGCAAACTTTGGCGGGCCGCTCCAGGGCTTCCCTATTCCCCAGCGGACTGTATTGTACCTCAAAATAGGCTCTAGAACTCGAGTTTTGCGCACACCTCTACCCAAGAGTGCTTTACATGCCGCGCGCTAAGCGAATCACGCTCCGTCTACATCGAGATCATGAAAGGCGGGAGATGTATGCGACAAGCGGGACTGGCTCCCGAGTTTGCTGACAACCATGGCTCATTTTTGCCCGGCACTAACCGTGTCGTCTTTGACTTTACAATGCAGAACCTGGGAACGAGAATCGGCCATAGGAGGCGAGCGAACTATGGAGTGGGATTTACTCACGCAGAACAGTTGTAACGGTCCGGAAGTTATCTCATCTTTCCAGAAGCACATTCGGAGGGGTGAAGAAGTCAAGGCTTTGAAGTGTGCCTACGAACTGGTCCCCAAGCACGAAAAGTGGTTGTGGCGGAGATTGATCGTGATTGCCCTGGAGGATATCGGGCCGGCTAATCCTGATCTGCATGTGCGGGTGAGGGCGCTGCGAGACACGTACTTCGAATTCAGGCAGGAAGAAAAGCGGGGATCGGAAGTCCTGGTTCTGTCGAACGTGATCCTGCTGATGTGCCGTTCAACGAAATCGAGGATTGAGGCGGTGGAACTGTGTGAAAACTTGATATCCGGCAATGTCGTTTTGGAGTAAAATCACGGCTATGATCTGCCTTGGGTTGCGCGCAGTTGCGGCAGACGGGGCGAAGTAGACATAACACCCCCCTATTGAAAGCAGAACCAGCCCTCGGAGCTGACCTCCGATAATGGAATGCAGCTTATTTCGACTATCCCTAGGAGAACTGACATATGAGGCTTCGCACAAAGGTTCATATTTTGTTTCTCTCGATCCTGGTGGCCGCTTTCTGTCTGACGGCGGCAGAAAGACGCATTGCTCCAAACACTCCACAGGCTCAGCCTCAAGCGCAAGGGCAGGCGCAAGCCAACGCCTTGTCGCTCAGCCAGCCAATGCCTGTGGATCCGCAAATTACGTTGGGCAAGTTCCCCAACGGTTTCCGCTATTACATCGAGGCGAACAAGTTGCCCGAGAAGCGAGCGGAATTGCGCCTCGCTGTGAACGCCGGCTCCATACTCGAGGACGAAGATCAGCTCGGCTTAGCGCATATGGTCGAGCATATGGCCTTTAACGGCACGACGCACTTTCCGAAGCAGGAGATCGTCAATTTCATGGAGTCGATTGGAATGCGTTTCGGTCCCGAGGTGAACGCCTACACGAGCTTCGACGAGACGGTCTTTATGCTCACGATCCCGACCGACAAACCCGAGGTAATGGACAAGGCCTTTCTAATCCTCGAGGACTGGGCGCACAATCTTATCTTCGATCCAAAAGAGATTGACAGGGAACGCGGCGTCATCATTGAAGAATGGCGCCTGGGGCGCGGCGCGTCTGCCCGGATAAGGGATAAGCAGTTTCCGATCCTGCTCCACGACGCCCGCTATGCGGAGCGCTTGCCCATAGGCACCAAGGAGAGCATCGAAAACTTCAAACATGACTCGCTCACGCGGTTCTACAAGGACTGGTACCGGCCGGACCTGATGGCTGTAGTTGCTGTGGGCGACTTTGATAAGGCCGTTGTCGAGGGCCTCGTGAAGCAGCATTTTGCGTCGATTCCGGCGCCCAAGACCCCCAGACTGCGGCCGACGTACAACGTACCCGACCATCCCGCAACACTGTATACGGTCGCCACGGACAAAGAAGCCACGATGACTCAGATCTCCGTTTACAACAAGCTGCCGCTTAAAGAGCAGGGCACCGTAGGTACGTACCGGCAGCAGATCGTAGAAGGGCTCGCCACCGGTATGCTCAGCCGCCGCCTCTCGGACATGACCCAGAAGCCGGACGCTCCCTTCGTCTCCGCGGCCGCGGGCGAATCGATTTTTGTGCGCACCAAGGAAGCGGCGATGCTGATGGCGATCCCGAAGGAGGGCGCCATCGACCGCGCACTCGAGGCGCTCCTGACGGAGGCGGCCAGAGTCGCTCAGTTCGGTTTTACCCCGACAGAACTCGACCGACAAAAGACGGCGATGCTGCGAACGTACGAGCGGAATCTGGCCGAGAAGGATAAACACGAATCAGCGATTCTGGCAAGCGAACTCGTCCGGAATTTCACGGACAAGGTAACGTTGCCCGGGCCCACCCTGGAGTACGCGCTCCATCAACGATTCCTCCCGGAAATCACTCTGGAGGAGGTCAATAAGGTAGGAAAGGACTGGACGGGCGACAAGAGCCGGGTCGTGATGGTCAGTGCTCCCGAAAAGGTGGGCGTGGCCGTGCCGGATGAGGCGAAGCTTGAAGCCGTAGTAAAGGGGGCCGGCGCGAAGGCCATCACTGCCTATGTGGATACGGTTGCTAGCGCGGTGCTGCTCGACAAGGCGCCCGAGCCGGGAAGAATCACCAAGACCACAAACAAGGAAGCATTCGGCATCACGGAGTGGGATCTCTCCAACGGCGTCAAGGTCGTGCTTAAGCCAACGGACTACAAGCAGGACGAGATCGTGTTCCGCGCGACCAGTCCCGGTGGAACCTCGCTCGCGAGTGACGCGGATTTCATCCCCGCGAGAACCGCCACACAAGCGATGTCCGTTTCCGGGCTCGGGAAATTCAGCGCTATCGATCTACGGAAGGTGCTCACCGGAAAAATCGCGTCGGCGAACCCTCTGATAGGTGAACTGGAAGAGGGGATAAGCGGGAGCTGCTCTCCGAAAGACTTGGAGACAATGTTCCAGCTCATCTATCTGCGATTCACGGCCCCACGCGCGGATCCGGATGCGTTTGCCGCAAATTTGCAGCAGGGGAGAGCGATTTTGGCGAACCAGCAGGCGAGCCCTGGTTATGCCTTCAGCGAGACCCTGCAATCAACTCTGACGCAGAACCACCTGCGGGCGCGCATGATGACCGCGGAGATGATCGACCAGATGAATCTCGATAAATCCTTGGCGTTTTACAGGGATCGCTTCGCGGACGCCAGCGACTTCACATTTGTGTTCGTCGGGAGTTTCGACTTGCAGACGATGAGACCGTTTGTCGAGCAGTATCTCGCATCGCTCCCCGCACTGCATCGGAACGAAACTTGGAAGGACGTGGGGATTCGATCGCCGAAAGGTGTCGTCGAAAAAGTGGTCAAGAAGGGAATCGAGCCGCAGAGTCAGGCGGCGATCGTGTTTACCGGACCCTTCCAGTATGACCGCGAGCACAAGGTGGCAATCCGCGCGCTGGGCATGGTCCTGGACACAAAGCTGCGCGAGGTGATGCGGCAAGACTTGAGTGGAACCTACGGCGTGAGCGTGTCGCCGGGTTATACCGAGATCCCGCGCCAGGAGTACACCTTCTCGATCCAATTCGGCTGTAATCCACAGCGCACGGATGAACTGGTCAAGGTCGTCTTCCAGGAGATCGAAAATCTGAAGAAGAACGGCCCCAGCGAGAAACAGGTGAGCGATGTGCGAGAAGCGCTGCTTCGGGACTTCGAAACCAATAGCAAGCAGAATGGCTATCTCCTGAGCCAGCTCTATTTTCGTTATCAGTTGCATGAGGATCTCGGGGAGTTTTTCGGTCTGGGTGAGTACTACAAGACCCTGAATGCAAAGATGATTCTCGATGCAGCCCTCACGTATCTCAACATGGAGAACTACGTGAAGGTCATCCTGCTTCCGGAAAAGACTGAAAGCGGCGCAATCAAAATAGACCAGGATGATATGCCCGCTTTACGTCAGCGCCCGGCGGCTTAGGTTCTTCCGGAATTCCAGGGGGTGGGGAGTCAGGAGTCCGGCCGCAAGGCTTTCGAGGTGAACGAAGATATGATTCCTGACTCCATTACTCCGCGTGCGTGCTCATTGTCGTAAGATCGAGACACGTGGCGGAGCAGTGATGAAATGAAAACAAGTTGCTGCGAAAGCGCGGGATTTGGTCGCGAATGGTTCTCTTGGGCCTGGCTCAAAAGCTCGACCAGAAAGGATGGCGAAGGGAGCAAAACGGCGTTCAGCTAGCCCGCCGGACGCCGCCCCGCTCCCATTCAGTTCCTGTTGTGGTTTTCAAACGCAAGTGCAGCCCCTTCCCCGGAACATTTCGCCAGGCTCTCGTGCCCCAGCTACACTGTTCCTGGCACCGCCGCAAAAAACGATTTTCCGTTATTTTATTCAGGAAATCTGTGCGCCTGACGGGCTATTTGGACGCCCTGAAGGAAGCATGCTGATACGGGCCGGGTGCGCCCTGCAGGTGAAAGCCGTCCACACCCATGATGTGCACCTCTGAGAGGTAATACGTATCCTCGATCCTGTCAAACGTTACGCTCGACTGATTGTCTTCCGATTGAGCCAAGCGCGTAATAACATTCACCGAGAAGGTCTGGTTGGTTTTGAGGTTGCGGAGCGTCAGCCGGCTTTCCGAATTGCCTTGCAGGGAAATATCGTAACTTCCGGCCGGATATTCCTTGCCATCCACCATGAAGTTGTGCGAAATCGTGAATCTCACGCTGGATGCAAAGGCAAACAGCGCGCAACTTGCCAAAATCATGAAAACCGCCACTGCCGCCACACCAGATTGCCGTCTTATCATTCGCTTCTCCTTTTGATTTCCAGGAACCATTTTGCCCGCCAATGCGAACTCGGTCCTCGCAGATTCTCAGGCCGCAAGTGCGGAGGAATGATCCTGCTCGACACCTGTCAAGCACCTGAGTGCATATCAGATCACACTCAGAATGATATGGCAATGCGATTTCAATATATTTTTAAGTAGAGCAAATACAATGCCTTGATCTATAGCATCAGGAAACAAGGTTGCGCCAGGGACAGTTATCACTGACCGTCCACCGATTTTTGGTGCCTATTCTTCGGTTACGTCAAAGAAGTGATTGTAGTAGATCTTCTGCGATGGATCGGGAATGAGGCCCTTTTCGAGATTGGAGTAAATCGTCCTGGAGGCGGCTGCCACCGTGTCCGCGGCCTGGAATCCCAGCACCTCGCGCACCTTCTTGAAACTCACCCGGTAGTCTCGCACATCCAGGCTCTTATGATCATGCAGAACATCGATGCCGCCCAGAGTCTGCGCGATCATTCCCGCGATGGTTTCGATTTGGAAGTTAAAATCGTCGGAGCCAACATTGAACACTTGGTTTCCCACGGAGGCAAGGTCCGCTTCGATGCAACGCACGTACGCCTCGGCTGCGTCGTTGACGCTCAACAGCGGCCTCCATTGTTTGCCGCCAAAGACGTGAATTCTTCTTTCGGAGAAAGCGTGCATGGTCATGGTGTTCACGACCAGGTCGAAACGCATTCTGGGTGAATAGCCGTACAAAGTTCCCATTCTCAGAATGGTCGGGGCAAAGTAGGCGTCACCCATGTCGAGGATAATCTTTTCGGATGCGATCTTGGTGCGGGCGTATAACGATACCGGCCGCAGCTCCGAATCCTCGTCGAGCACGCTGCTCCCCAGCCCATACACGCTGCAGGTTGAGGCGTACAGGAAACGGTTTATGCATTGGAGCTTGCATGCCGTGGCCAGTGCCTGGGTGGCAATGACATTGGTTTCGATTGTGGCTCTGGGCCGGATCTTCGATGCGGGGTCGCCGACAATGGCCGCCAGCAGCACGACCGCATGCACGCCGTCCAAGGCGCTCACGCAGGTATGGATGTTTCTCAAATCACCTTCGATGATCTCGAGCGCGGGCGTTTGGGGAATCTGCTCCAGGGAGCGCTTCCCGTACAGAAAATTGTCCAGAATCCGCACGGTGTAGCCGCGCGCCAGAAGCTTCGCGGTCAGGACGCTACCCAGGTAACCGGCGCCTCCTACGATCAGGATGCGCCGCCGGTGCCGGGCGGCGTAGCCCTCCATCAGTGATTGCGCGGACGCATGCTGAAGGTCTTCGAGGGAAAAGACGTCGAGGATGGCATCGTCATCGCCCAGCACGGGAATATGTTCGACACCCTGCAGGGTCAAGTCCGCGAGCGCATCACGGATTGCTTCGTGACTCGCGAGATCCGCCTCTCTGACAGCATACGCGCAAGAGCAAGGATGCTCCTGGACCGCATCGGTCTCGCTGACGCCGCTGATGATGAGCCGGCGCAGGTCGCTGGTCGACACGGTCCCCCGATACCGGCCGGAGGCATCCAGCGTGAATCCGGTGTTGTAACGGCTCCTCTCGATCTGCTGGATGGCTTCCTTCAGGTTCGTGTCTCCACTGATGATGGCAACGGCGCGTTTCATGAGGCGTGTTTCCCCGACTTGAGATAGTGTTCGACGTATCGTGACAGCGCTTCCTCGTATGCGAATCGCGGCGCCCAACCCAGCAAACTGAGCGCCTTCTGCGAAGATATGAATCGTCCCTTGAAGTTGCCCTTTCGATCTTCCACGAATTCGATCCTGGCCTTTTTGGCCAGGATTCGTTCCAATGCCTGGACAACCTGCAATACCGTCACCTTTTCATTGCCGTTCAGATTGAAGATCTCATTCCGCGCATCTTCTTTCAGACAGGCGACATTTCCTTCCGCGAGGTCCTTGACGTAGATGAACTGCCGGTACTGGCTGCCATCACCGTGGATCGTTATGGTTTCGTTCTTGAGAATTCTCTTGATGAACGTCGGTGTAACCGTTTCGGGCCTGCCGCGCTCCCCGAACGGAATCCCGTAGCGCATGACGGTGTACTCGACCCCGTAGAGGTTTCTGTAACCGACGCAGAACAACTCAGCGGCGATTTTTGCGCACGTGTACAGATGGTCCGGCGCCTGCGCATAGGCGCAATCCTCGGTAATGACGCGGTCTTCCTCGCCGCCCCCGGAACCATAGACCCACTCCGTCGAGGCCAGCAGCACGCGTGAGGCGCCGGTTCTGCGGGCCGCCTCCAAAACGCACATAGTCGAATGGGAAGTGTTTTCATTGGAAAATAGCGGGCTCTCAAAGAACCGGTTCACATTCGCCTCGGCGGCGAGATGATAGATAGCATCACCGGGCTGGATGGTCTTCGCCAACCGGTCCAGATCGCGCGTGTCTCCGCGCACATAAGACGCTGCGGCCGAGCTTTGCGGGGTGTCGAGATCGTAGATGCACACTTCATGGCCGCGCGCGATCAGCGCATCCACCACGTGCGACCCGATGAACCCGGATCCTCCGGTTACTAGGACTCTCATGCACACCCTCCCAGTTATGTTTGGGGGTCAGACCGATAAGTGCTAACTTAAGCCACTCCCTCCCCGTGGACTTGGACTTAGACCTGGACCTGGACGTTCTTGTACTCGACACATTTTCGAAAGCATCCTAACGGTTGAAAGAAGAAGTTGGTCGACTTCCTCGGCTCGGGACTTATCGATGAGCATCAAAGCACTGCAAGCATCCAGAATTGCGGCGCATTCCATCGCACTGCCGCGCGTTATGGCATAGAACCGACGCTGGTCAGGGCCAGTGCTCTTTCCTGAGCCTTCGGCGATGTTCAAAGGAATGGAAAGGGATGCGCGGCGAAATTGATCACCCAACCCTGCGCAGCGCGGAGGTAGACTGTCGGCAATGGCCGCTACAAGCGCCAATAAACGGACTGCAGTTTGATAAACGTCAAGCTTGCGAAAGTTCACGTCGGGCAAGATAGTCCAAGTCTACGTCCAGGTCTAGGTCTAAGTCCACGTGCGGCAGCGATCCCATGTTTGCGCCTAAATGGGGCAGACACCGACGACTTTTTCATCTGATCCATAACCGATAGCAATTGCAACCCGATGCCTATTCTCCCTCGTTCGCGGTGTGTATTTATCCCGAGAGGTTCGGAGGAACAAGGGAAATCCGGCTTGTCAGCCGATTGTTTCCCTGAGCGCGCGGATGACCTGGCCGGCATCTTCCGCCGTCATTCCGGAAAAAATCGGCAGGCAGATGTGCCGGGCGCAAAGGTCCTCGGAAACCGGCAGGCTACCGGAAGCATACCGGGCGAATACCGGCTGCTTGTGGAGCGGTTCCTCGTAGACTTCTCCTGCCAGCGAAACGCCGAAGCGCTCACGCATGTGCGCCTTCAATTCCTTGCGATCTCTGTGTTCGCGCAGAATCGCCACGTACTTGTAGTAATTGCAGGTTCCCCCAGGCGGGATAGCCAACGTGCTCAGATTGGACATGCGTGCCAGCGCCTCATCGTAAATCGCCGCAATTCTCTGCCGGTCGCCGATCATGGCAGGGAGGCGCTCCAGGTGCTTGAGTCCAATAATGGCGTGCGGCTCCGACATGCGCCAGTTGTAACCCATACGCACATGGGCGTTCTCAGTAAAGCTCTTCTTGCCCTGATCTCTGTAAATGCGCGCCTCCTCGGCGAGCCGGCGGTCATGGGTGATAATCATGCCGCCTTCGCCGCAGGTCATGACTTTGGTCGGGTAAAAGCTGAAGGATCCGGCGAGCGCAAACGCGCCGGCGCTGACACCGGAGAGAGAGGAGCCATGCGCGTGCGCGGCATCTTCGACCAGCCAGAAACCCTTGCGCGCGGCCAAATCCACGAGATCCGGAGTGCGCCCCGAGACCAGGCCGCCGATGTGCACCAGGATCGCTCCCGCAGTCCTGGCCGTCAGCTTCTTTTCCACATCTTCCGGGCGTATGGCGAATGATTCGGGATCCATGTCGACCAGGATGGGGTTGCCGCCCGCGTGAACCACGGCTGCGGCCGTGGCAAAGAAAGTATTGGTCGGTACGAGCACGTCTTTTCCTTCGATGCCGAGCGATCTCAAAATGATCTCGAGTGAACTGGTGCCGCTGTTGACGGCCACGGCATAGGGAATGCCGCAAAACCCTGCGAAATTCTCCTCGAACTCCTTTCCGTAACGGCCCAGCGTGAGCTGTCCGCTGGCAAGCACCTCCTGAATGCGATCGGCGATCCATTGGCGATCTTCCGGCAAAAACTGGATCCTAGCGGCGGGCACCCGGTGCTCCGGAGCGGGTTCCGATCTTTGGATACTTGGATCAACCATGTTCAAATCCTTTCCGATATAAGAGGTCTTCGGGTTTCCAGCCCGAGTACAGGCTTAGCCCGCATTTCTCACCAGCTTTCTACTGCGGCGGCGGATCCGAGCATGTCTACTGCGTTGCGCTCGGTCGGGCTCCTCGACGTACTTTTGAGTACGCCTGCGGAGCCCTCGGTCGCGCGCCTTGTATCCATGCCCGTCTGCGCCGCCTCGCTACGAAATCTGGTGAGAAGTGCGGGTTAGAGGCACGACCGCAATACGTGTTACGTCTCTCCCCCGCCGCGAGCAATTAATACCACACCCAGAATGACCATGACGATCCCGATCCAGCGCATGGGCGGCACCTGTTCTTTGAGCATGATTATGGCCAGGAAGGCCGCGAATCCATACTCGATTGCAGTCATTGGCAGGGCAACCGTAACATCAGTCCATGAAAGTGCCGCGAGAAACAGCACATAGAATACCGTGTTGAGAGCTGTTCCCATGATCACGTTGAGATTGCAGGCCGCGTGACCGAAATAGGCGAGCAGCGCCATTGGTGCGTAGGTCTCAAGCGATCCGATCTGTTGCATCCCTCGCCGCACCAGGATCTGGCCAAGAGCGGCCGATAAAGTGGCCACGGTCATTGCAATTAGCACTCGCGTCATTGTTTTTCTCCCCATTGGATAAGATCCGCCGGCCACGGATTCCGCGCGCCGGTCCTGCCTGAAGGCGTGTCTGCCCGGCCTATTCGAGATCGGAGAAGGCAATCAGCACAGCCCCGGAGCGCGACAGCGCCTCCCTGGATTCCGGTGCGATCAGGGCACGATACTCCTCCGCATGCTTGTAGTCCCCCATGTGGCGCGCAATCTCCGGGCAAGTCCGCGTGGCCGGATGAAAGTATATTTCCGTGATTCCGTGCGGCAGCACCTTGAGAAACTCCAGCACAACGTCGACGGTCATCCTGCCGCTCTCCGCGATGCCGAAGACGCGATCATTGGTCCGGATGCCCGCCCGGCGGAGTTTCGTCTTCATAAGAGTCAGCCAGGGAAAGAGGAAGAGCGCGAACGCCAGTTTTCGTCCCAGATGTCTGTGCGTCGCGCGCCACGCGAGCACAGGAGGCTCAAACGGCAGCCGGACAGTGCGCAGTCCATACTCTCGCCCTACCTTGATAATCAACCTCAGCACCTGCGGATGCAGATGCATATGATTGTGCGCATTTACATGATCCAGCGGCAGACCGGTCTTGCGAAAAGCCTCGAACTGCGCGCGTGTCTCCGCTTCGAGCTGCCGGCGCGTCCGCGGACGAAAAAAAAAGTTGAAACCGGCACGGACTAGGTGAGTGGAAAACTCTCCCTTGCCGTCCACGAGGCACGGCACCTGCCCTGGTGGCAACACGGGCCGTCCTTCGACCAGCACTAGATGCAGACCGACGCGCAATGAGGGCAGGCAGCGCGCTTTCTCGACTGCATCTTGTGCAGCCGCCCCGCCGACGATCAGGCTGGCAGATGTAAGAATGCCGTGGCGATGCGCTTCCACGATCGCCTCATTGACAGGAACCGCCAGTCCGAAATCGTCCCCGGTAATGATTACTTGTTTCAAGGGCGCGTCTCCCGCGCTACCAGCCGCCCATCTCGAGTGAGGGTAAACTGGGAACCGCGCCAGACTGTCGTGCGCTTGGCGAAGGCCAGGAACCAGGACGCCAGAGATAGAACATCCCGTGCCGGCAGCAGTCCGATGCTTTTCACGCCCTCGCGATCGCCAAAGCCCCAACCCAGAATCACCGCCGCAGTCGCCATCCTCAAAACCAGCGCGCCCGCCAAAACACCCAGTCCCAGGGGGTCGCAGAAACGTGCCAGGGCAAACAGAATTGCAAATGGCGTGGAGCGGATCACCGCGGTAGCAAGAAAGGCCCATGGCCGCGCGGCGCGCGTGTTCTGATCCCAGTAGACTTGGTGGCCCCACCATTGAGCGGGGGTTTTGAGATCGACCATCGTGTCGACCAGGTAAGGAACGATCTCAATCTTCTTTCCCGAGCTCCAAATGCGGCGCCCCATCTCGTAGTCCTCGACCAGGTAATCCGCCAAACCCTCCAGACCGCCGATCTCCGCCAGTGTCGAGCGCCGCAGGGCCGCAGAGGCGCCCAGGCAGAATTTGGAGGCGCCCGTGATGTGAGCGAAAACTACGTTGGCCATGAAATCGGCGTTCAGCGTTAGCAGTTCCATCTTTTCGAACCAGGAATCGGCGCAGGCAGCCTTATACAGCGTGCAGACGCAGCCGACATCGGGATCGGCAAGCGGGGCGACAATGGTCTTCAAATAGTCCGGTTTCAGGAATACATCGCTGTCGCTGATCACAAGGATGCCATGCCGGGCGTGAAGGAGGCCGCCGATCATGTTGTTGATCTTGCCGTTGCTGCCGGCGCGGCAGTTCTCGATCGCTACCGTCACCCGCTCCTCGCCGAATTCGCGCTGCAGCTCCATCAACAGCGGGATCGCCGGATCTCCGAGCTCCTGGACAGAAAAGACGACCTGAAAATCCGGATAATCCTGGATGCAGGTACTGCGGAGGTTTTGGCGCTGGTTTTTTTCCAGCCCGTACACCGGCTTCAGGACGGTCACGGGCGGCCAGGAAGCAAACCCGTGTGCGGCAGGCCGTTGGCGACGCATGCGAAAGCAAGCTACCGCAATCAAGCACAGCAGTGCATAGATCGATCCGCCCAGGGTGGGCACCAGGAAAACCCAGGCAAGAAACTGTCGCGCGGCGGTCAGGGCATTTCCGTGCATCCTCGGTCTCCTAGGCTCCGCCAGTGTCAACTGCCGCAGTCATGACTTGAAAACCGATCGCCGCAAGAATCGGCTGAAGGCCGCTCTCCTCGGGAACTTCAACGAGAAAGTTCGAGAATTCCGGGCGCAGCGCATATGCATTGCGCAGCAGGTCGAAACTGAAAAGCGGCGCAGTTCCACCTGATTGTGACAGGGACTTCAAGGCGGCATCATCTTTCAAAATATCGTACACCTGCAACACGACCGAGCGTACGGCTTCCTGGCCCCGCGCGCCGTGCTCGACACATAGCTTCCGAGGCTGTGGAAACAGGCTTCCGGTATCCCATTCCGATCGAATCTGGAAATACCGGCACAGTTCCTGAAAAATCATCAGGGTTCCGCGCACTTTGGCGTCGAGACTGGAACCCGCGATATGGGGCGTGCCGAGATCCGTCAGGGCCAGAAGATCGCTATCGATCATCGGTTCCCCTTCCCACACATCGAGGATCGCGCCACCAATGCGGCGCTCGCGCAACGCGTGTTTCAGATCCGATCCGCAAACTACAGAGCCGCGCGACGAGTTGATGACGACTTGCCTGCGCGACAGGTGTTCGAGCATACTGCGGTCGATCATGTGGAAGGTAGGATATGGCCCTTGTGTCGTGAGCGGCACGTGCAGCGTGAGCACGTCCGCGTGGAGCACGTCATCGAGGAAGCCATAACGCGAGTTGCCTGTGCTCTCACGGAGGGGCGGATCGCAGAGCAGCACTTCCATGCCGAGCGCTCTCGTCTTTCTCTCGACCAGGGAACCGACGTGGCCGGCTCCGATGATGCCTATGGATTTGCCAAGCAATTCCCATCCTCTGCGATCGGCAGTCACCAGGAGCGAGGCCAAAACCCACTCGGATACGGGATTGGCATTGCTTCCGGCGGCATCAGCTACCCGGATGCCGGCGGCCTTCAGGAACTTCAGGTCAAGGTGGTCAATGCCGGTTGTGACCGTGCCGACGAACCGCACGGAGCTCCCATCCAGAAGGTCAGCATCCACGCGGGTCACCGAGCGCACGATCAAAGCCTCGGCGTTACGCAGGTCCACGGCACGCACTGATCTTCCCGTAAAAGGCTTGACATCCCCCAAAGGAGTGAGTGCAGATTGCAGATAAGGTATGGCCTCGTCAATCGCTATGATCATCTCTCACCTTTAAAAAGACCCATATATCAGGCTTTCCCGTTGAAAATCAATCTCCTGTCTGATTCTTGCAAGGCTACTCCGATAAAAGGCTGCGCGCCCGCTCGAACACGGCGTGGAACATGGAGCGCTTCAAACGGCCGGTCTGCGTGTTTTGCTGACTGGGATGATAAGAAGACAGAAGCGTGACCTCTCCGAGGAAGTCCCATTCGCCCGCATGACGGAACTGCAGGGCGCGATCGCCGGGAATCCGGCCCCGGTTCTCCGTCCAGGCCTTCAGGAAGGCTCGGAACGCGATCTGGCCAAGTACCACGATGACGCGTTTGCGCTCGAGCAAGTGCAACTCACGGCACAGATAGGGACGGCAGCTGTCGAGTTCCCGGGGCAACGGCTTGTTGAGAGGAGGAGCGCAACGCAGGACAGCGGTGATCAGGCAGTTGTTCAAACGCAGGCCATCCTCCCGGTTGGTCGATTCCGGTTGGCTCGCAAAGCCGAATCGGTGAAGCGCTTCAAACAGCCACTCTCCGCTCCGATCGCCGGTGAACATGCGGCCGGTCCTGTTCGCGCCGTGGGCTGCCGGCGCGAGTCCGATGATGAGCAGCCGCGCCCCCGGATCGCCGAACGCCGGAATCGGCCGGCCCCAGTATTCCTGGGACTGAAACCGGCGCACCTTTTCGGACGCCACGTGCTCGCGCCAGGCGACAAGGCGAGGGCATTTGCGGCATCGGATGATAGAATCCTGCAATTGAAAAAAAATCTCTCCAGAGTTCACGCAAAAACCTTATCAAAAATAATGACGCGACGGGCGCAAATATTGAGTAAACAACGGCCGCCCGGAAGACGGTCGTTGTTTACTCAATAGAATTGTTGTGAGCGATATGCGCCTTGGCTGATAATGCACCGATCCTTGGAGGCCCTATGGGTATTGGCAATGACAGTGGACTGACGATTACGCGCCTGGCGCCTTTGATTCGGCGGGGCAAACTCTCGCCGGTCGAACTGACGCGCTTTATGCTGGACCGCATCGGAAAACTGGAGTCCGGTCTCAATTCATATATTACGATCACCGCCGATCAGGCGATGGTGCAGGCCAGGCAGGCAGACAAGGAGATTGCCCGGGGCGCATATCGCGGCGTGCTTCACGGCATTCCGATCTGCCTGAAGGACCTGTTCTGGACGAAGAATGTACGCACGACGGCGGGATCCAAAATCCTGCGGAACTTCGTCCCTGCGGAAAATGCGGCGGTCGTGGATCGACTTTTCGAAGCAGGCGCCATTTTGCTTGGGAAGACCAATCTGCACGAATTTGCTTTCGGCGCGACCAGTATCAATCCTCATTATGGTCCCGTGCGCAATCCATGGGCGTCCGATCACATGTCCGGTGGGTCGAGTGGTGGAAGTGCGGCGGCAGTCACAGCTGGCCTTGCGGTCGCCTCCCTGGGCACCGATACCGGCGGGTCGATCCGCATTCCGGCAGCGGCCTGCGGCTGCGTTGGGCTCAAGCCTACCTATGGCAGGGTCCCGGTTTACGGCGTGATCCCACTATCCCCGAGCCTGGATCATGTCGGGCCGATCTGCCGGAGCGTGTGGGATGCGGCGCTGATGTTAGAGATCACCGCGGGCGAGGATACCCGCGACTCTCTAAGCTTCGGGCCCCGCGGAGCACGTTTCACGCGGAGTCTCGGCAAGGGATTGCGCGGCCTTCGCATAGGAGTGCCAAAACAATACTTTTTTGACCGGCTGCAATACCAGGTGCGCCGCAACGTAGTCAGAGCAATCGAGACCCTCGAGCAGAACGGCGCCGAGCTCGAAGAGATCAAACTCAAGTCAATGGAAGAGACTGCGCGGCTGGCCGGCGAGATTACCGTTGCGGAAGCCCTCGTCTATCATTGGAAGTGGCTGCGGAAACAGCCTCAGAATTACGGTCCCGATGTTCGGGTACGACTCAAAGAGGGAATGGAGGAATCTGCACTGACCTACCTTCTGGCCATGCAAATGCGACAAGTCTATGCTCAGGGATTCGCAGATGATTTGAGCAGGGTCGATCTGCTTGCGGCTCCCGCTCTGCCCGTGGCTGCGCCCCGCATTGAGGATGAAGAGGTCGAAGTAGGGCGAGGCAAGGAGAACGTGCGCGTCGCGCTTCTGAGCCTTACGCGTCCCGGGAATCTGACGCGCCTGCCTGCCATCACTGTGCCTTGCGGCTTTACCTCCGAAGGCCTGCCTACCGGTCTTCAACTGATCGGCCGAAAAATGGCTGAGGAGACGGTATTGCGCGCCGCCTACGCCTACGAACAGCTGACACCCTGGCACGAGATGTTTCCCCCTGATCCCGTCAAGAAACACCCGGGTGAACAGCGAAGCCAACGCTCCCGCTCTTCGTGATTCACGCGGTTGCTGCTATCCTTTTCCGGGTGATGGTATGAAGATCGCAATCGTGCAGATGAACACTATCGTCGGTGATATTCACGGCAACCGCGACCGCATTCTGGATGCCATGAGTAACAGCGAGCGCATGGGCGCCGACATGGCGGTGTTTCCCGAACTGGCGTTGACTGGATATCCGCCCCGCGATCTGCTCGGGCTACATGGATTCGTGGATTCCAACCTGCAGGCCTTGCAGGAACTTGCGGCCCGGTCCAGCCGGATATCCGCCGTTGTCGGTTTTGTCGATCACAACCTGGAGCGTCAGGGCAAAGAGCTGTACAACGCTGCCGCCTTTCTCTGCGACGGAATCGTCCAAGCCATCATCCACAAAACGCTTCTACCCACTTATGATGTCTTCGATGAAGACCGTTATTTTGAACGCTCCCGAGGCGCAAAGCCGGTTTCATTCCGGGGACGCTCGTTGGGGATCACGATCTGCGAAGACGCGTGGAACGATCAGGATTTCTGGTCCAAGCGGATTTATCGCACGGATCCCGTCCGGAACCAGGTCGCACTGGGCGCCGACCTGATCGTCAACATTTCTTCCTCTCCTTTCGAGATGTACAAACCGCTCGTCCGCTATCGCATGCTGCTCAGTCACGTTATGAAATACCGCGTGCCCTTGCTGTACGTCAATCTTGTGGGGGGCAATGACGATCTGCTCTTCGACGGCAACAGTCTCGCCATAGGGCGGTTGGGAAACGTGATCGCGCAGGGGAAAAGCTTCTCCGAGGACATGTTGCTCATCGATCCAGATTCCTCTCACGACCAGGGCTATCGTGAGGGAGAGCCGATGCAGAACCTGTTCGAAGTTCTGGTCATGGGAACGCGCGACTATGCGCGAAAGTGCGGTTTCAAATCGGCGCTGCTGGGCCTGAGCGGCGGCATCGACTCGGCCGTGACCGCATGCATCGCCGCCGAGGCGTTGGGAAGTCAAAACGTGCTCGGGGTGTCGATGCCCTCCGCTTATTCGGCGCCGGAGAGCCACGATGACGCCCGGGCGCTGGCGCAGAATCTGCGCATCCGGTTTGAGGTAATACCCATCCAGCCCGTCTTCAAGGAATATCGGTCCGTCCTTGCGCCTGCGCTGGAGGGAGTTCCCGAAGACACTACCGAGGAAAATCTTCAGGCTCGGATCCGCGGCAATATCCTGATGGCGTTGTCGAACAAATTTGGACATCTTGTACTGAGCACCGGCAACAAGTCGGAGCTGGGTGTCGGCTACTGCACGCTTTACGGGGACATGGCCGGCGGATTGGCCGTGATTTCCGATGTGCCCAAGACAGAAATCTACAGTCTTGCGCGTTACATCAATCGTGATCGGGAGATCATTCCTGAGAGCACATTAGTGCGTGCTCCGACCGCGGAGCTGCGCCCAAATCAAACGGACCAGGACACTCTTCCTCCATACGAAGTTTTGGATCCCATCCTGCAATTGATTGTCGAGGAGCAGAGAAGCCCCGAGGAAGTGATTGCTCGCGGCTATCCGCGCGTCACCGTGGAAGGAGTGGCGAAGCTGGTTGCTCACAGCGAATACAAACGCCGCCAGGCGGCGCCGGGCCTGAAGGTCTCTGCGCGCGCCTTCGGGACCGGCAGGCGCATGCCTGTTGCTTGCCGGCTTGCTTACTAGGAGTGCTTTCCGATCCTCGGGCGCACTCCGCATTTGAGGAGAGAACTCTTGGTCACTGATGCCTTGCTCACCGACTTGTACGAACTCACCATGGCCGCCGGCTATTTGGAGCAGGGTAAGGCTGGCGATACCGCAACTTTCGATCTGTATTTCCGGCACAATCCCTTCCGCGGCGGCTATGCAATCGCCGCTGGTCTTGAAGATGCTATGCGCGCTGTGACCACCACCAGATTCAGCGCGGAAGATCTTCACTTCCTGAGCTCGCTCCGGACAACGGCAGGAACGCCTCTGTTTTCGCGGGCATTCCTTGATTGCCTAGCTCAGTACCGGTTCCGCGGCAGTGTGTGGGCAATCCCGGAAGGTACGATAGTTTTTCCCAACGAACCTCTCATGCAGGTTCAAGGGAATCTGATTGAGTGCCAGATGGCAGAGACGATCCTCCTCTGCCATATCAATTTTCAGACTCTCGTGGCAACCAAGGCCGCCCGCATGTGGGAGGCCTCCGGTCACGGCTCGATCATCGAATTCGGGTTGCGTCGAGCCCATGGTCCCAACGGCGCCATGAGCGCATCCAGGGCCGCGTTTATCGGGGGAACCGATGCGACCTCGAATGTCAAGGGTGCGGCTCTGCTCGGCATGCGCGCCACGGGAACTCACGCCCATAGTTGGATCCAGGCATTCCCTACGGAGCTGGAAGCCTTTCAAGCGTTCGCCCGATCGTTTCCGGACGATTGTGTTCTGCTCGTCGACACCTACGATGTCCTGCAGAGCGGCATCCCCAATGCGATTCGCGTCGGCAAGGAACTGCAGGCGCAAGGGCACCGGCTCCTCGGAGTCCGCCTTGACAGCGGCGATCTTGCTTTTCTCAGCAAGCGCGTCCGCGAGATGCTGGACCAGGCGGGCCTGGATCATGTCAAGATCGTCGCCTCGAACGAGCTGGACGAATATGTGATTACCGAAATTCTGGCGCAGGGAGGCAAGATCGATCTGTGGGGGGTCGGAACCAAGCTCGTGACCGCAAGCGGGGAGGAGGGATCCGCCCTGGGCGGCGTCTACAAGATGGTAGAGCACAACGGACAGCCGAAGATAAAACTCAGCAGCAATCCGGAAAAAATGACCAATCCCGGTTTTAAGAAGGTCGTGCGCTTCATCGGTGACGACGGGCTGATGGAGGCGGATGCACTGGCGCACAGATCGGAGGAGGTCAAGGACGGAGAGATTCTCATCATCGATCCGAGCAATCCATTGCGGCGAAAAAAGCTGAGCGCGGGTGTGCGCCTGGAACTGTTACGCCCGGTTCTTGACCGCGGAGAGTTGGTCTACAAGTTTCCTTCTTTGAATGAAATCCGCTCTCGTCGTATCGACCAGCTGGCACACCTGCACGACAGTTATCGCCGCCTGCACATGCCTCATGAGTACAAGGTCGGGCTCACGTACACGCTTTGGAGACAAAAGGAGCAGATGTTCGACCAGGAGATGGTCTAGGAAGACAAACCCATGGTCCACTCTGTGCAGGCGCTGCTCGCCGGCCTCATCGATTATGCCGGACTCTTTCTGCCTGCCGCATTGCCGATGCCGGCGGCGGTGCACAACTATGCGCACTATTGATGAACAAGACTCATGCTCCCGGCCTCCAGTGCTGGATCCCATCCGCTCGGACCGTTTTGGCCCATAGATTTCGCGACGACCTTATCGCAAGCAGCGCGGTCTCGGGCATGAGCGAGGATGCGCGCGGCCGTCTTTTGGAATGGACAGACCCTTACACGCTACCTGTCACCCTGCGTGCCAAAGCCCGGCCCGTCATGGGCACGAAACGCACTGCGATGGTGGAGCGGCGGGTCAGACCAGCGGCAGTCTTCTCGAGTACCACCAATTCCTGGTCGGAACGTCCGACGGGAATAACCAGCCGGCCTCCAATGCTGAGTTGATCAATGAGCGGCTGGGGAACGTGATCGGGTGCCGCGGTTACGATGATGCGGTCGAAGGGCGCCGCATCGGGCCAACCTGAGTAGCCATCTCCGCAGCGGATGTGGATGTTTTGGTAGTGTAATTCATCCAGCGTCAACCGGGCCTGGGCCGCGAGTTCAGGCAGGATCTCGATCGTATAGACCTGAGAAGCTAAATCCGCCAATACAGCCGCCTGGTAGCCCGACCCGGTGCCGATCTCCAGGACACGCTCGGTGCCATGCAGATCCAGCGCTTGCGTCATGTGGCCGACGATGTAGGGCTGGGAAATCGTTTGGCCAAGCATCAGGGGCAGAGGGCAGTCTTCATAAGCGGAAGCTGCCAGATCGATGGGCACAAACCTGTGGCGGGGCACCTTGAGCATGGCGGCTAGGACGCGCGGGTCGTTCACATCCCTCTCTGCGAGCTGGTTGCGAACCATCCGCATCCGCACTTGTGCGAAGTGCAGATCTTCGACGGGAGAAATGGATCCCTGCGTTTTCTCACTGCCAGCGGGAAACATTTTCGGGGTGCATCCTTACGATTCAGGTTCCAGCCAGGCTGTGACGTTGCAGCCAGGACCGGCCGGTAAAGCTCGCGCGCAAGCTCTCCCAGCCGGCCTCAATCATTGTGTCGCGCCTTCCTAGAAGACGGGATCCGCGAGCTTCGCCAGAATGACCGCAGAAGCCTTCTCGACATCCGCATGGAGGGAGTTACCGTGTGCATCCATGGTGACGATGGCGGGGAAGTCCTCAACGTCGAGATGCCACATCGCTTCGGGTATGCCAAATTCCAACAGGTGTACGTCCTTCACGCTCTTGATACAGCGGCCGTAATACTGGGCCGCGCCGCCGATTGCATTCAGGTAGACTGCGCCGCAGTCCTTCAATGCTGCAAGCGTCTTGGGTCCCATGCCGCCCTTGCCGATGACGGCGCGGATGCCGAAGCGTTTGATTACATCGGCTTCGTAAGGCTCTTCCCGGATGGATGTCGTCGGCCCGGCTGCGGTCATTTTCCAGCCGCCATTCTGCTTTAGGACGACCGGGCCGCAATGGTAGAGCATGCCGCCTGACAAATCGACAGGGGCCGGGTTTTTCATCAGATATGCATGCACGGCATCTCGTCCGGTGTACATGTCGCCCTGCAAAAGCACGACATCGCCGACGTTCAGGCTGCGCACGGCCGCATCGGAGATAGGCGATTTCAAAACGATCTCTTTACCGGTCCGCTGGAAGCCGCCGCCGACAGACATCGGCGTTTCAGGACTGCCTGCGTCGCGGTACAACCATCGCTTGATGGCGCCGGTGTGAGCGTCGAGAATGACCCCCAGGCGGCGAAACGCCCAGCAATCGTATGCCACCGAGACGAAGAAACATGCGGGCAGCCTGTTCAGGGCGCCGATTTTGCAGCCGATCAGAGTCACTTCTCCGCCGAATCCCATGGCACCGATGCCTAGCGTGTTCGCCACCGACATGATGTAATCTTCCAAAGCGGTAAGTTTCGGCTCCGGATTCACATCGTCGAGCGGCCGGAAGAGCTGCTCTTTGGCATGCTGATAGCTGGAGGTGCGGTCACCGCCGATGGCGACTCCGATCGCGCCAGGCGAACAGCCGTGCCCCTGTGCCTGCCAGATCGCGTGCAGTATGCATTTGCGCACGCCCTCCAATGTGCGATCGGTGCGCCCAAGATGGGGCAAATCGCACGGGATGGAGTACTGGATGTTTTTGTTTTCGCACCCTCCTCCCTTCAGCAGCAGTCTGACTTCAATCTCGTCGTTGTTTTCCCACTGATTCCAGTGCAGCGTCGGGGATCCCGGTCCGAGGTTGTTCCCGCTGTTTTTGCCGGTGATCGAATCGACCGAGTTGGGGCGCAGCTTGCCTTGGCGGGTTGCTTCCGCCAGCGCTGCGAGAATCTTTTCTTTCATGATCAGCTGATTTGTCCCGATCGGCGTGCGCACTTCAAAGGTAGGCAAGCCTGTGTCCTGGCATATCGGGCCGGAATCCGACAGTGCCATATCCACATTGACCGCCATCACGTCGAGTGCGGACGCAGACTGGCTGCCCGGCGTTTCGCCGGCCATGGCGGACGCCATTTTATTGCGCACATCCGGCGGAAGGTTCGTGGAAGTCTGAATGATCAACTCAAGCATACTCTGTTGCAGTTGTTCCATAATCATTGCACCTCGCGATGGATAAGTCTCAAGAGGATGGCCCCTCGATCGAATGAACTCAGAATCGAAACACCCATTATAGCACCGGATATGTCGGCGCGCGGTTTACAATCCTTCACTGTATTGACCTGGCGTTCGATCCGCACCGGGTGTGGAGTGAGTGCCAGGTCACATGGGTTCCGATCGCCATTTCAGCGTGATATGATTCAAGACTGGAGGTCGGACTTGCGACTCGGAGAAAGGGCGAGACACTGGGGAGGCCGCAGCCGATGATATTCTCCCTGCATATCTGGCTTCTACCGGCGATTGCTGCGGGCTCCTCCTCTTTTCTTGTTTGTTTGGCCTGGGAGCAATTCCGGAATCAGACGGCGCCGAGCGGAAAAATGGAAGCCTTACTCTCTACCCTCAGTTTCATCATGGGGGCGATTTCCGCCTATTACAGATCCTCGGTGCTTGATGCCGGACTTGAGAATAACGTCATTGTAATGTTTATAGTAGGCGCGAGCACTACATATCTCTGGCTCCGGCTCCGCAAATACTTTATTCCCTGGAATCCCCACCGCTCTTTGTGAGTGGTGAAGTGGATTCTCTCGTGCTTACCCTGCCGATGACTCCAGGGAGTCAGTATGATAATTGTGAGAGGCGCATTGTAAGCCCGAGGCGTGAATACTAAGGATGGAGTGCGGGACCGCCGCGCTTCATGCAGTCCCCTCACCCGTTTCTTGCAAATCGAGCGCTGCTCTGCCTGAAACGCGTAGTCCCGCACACAGACAGGCAAGGGAAACCTATACTTCCGCCGCCTGGTATCGAATCTGCTTGGTTCTGTTCCCCATATCGGCCGGCTGCAGCGATTGATTAGAGACATCTGCATAAAAAAGGCCACAGCGGGCTATGCTGAAACATAGTCTGCTGTGGCCGATTGTTATCAGTCGCGCAATTGAGCTACTGGCTGGCGTCTGACCTACTTCTTGTCATAGATCTGCTTACGGGTTGTCGGACCATTCTGGCCCTGGTTTACATTGGTAACCGTCAACGTCTTGCCGTCATCGGACAAGGCGTAGGTCGTATCCACGGGTCGATCGCCCCTCTGGCTGCTCGTGGTCCCGGTGATATGGACAGAGTTTCCACTCAGCACGGCCTTGTACTTGGTGTCGCCCATCTGACTGGCGTTGGTGTGCTCGGCGCCGTCCAGGGTGTAGGGCGTGTCTACCGTGCCCTGCTGGCCCATTGTACGGCTGATCGTCAACACATTGCCCGCCTGCTTGATGGTCATGTCGCCACCGCCCATGCCGCCACCACCGCGGCCGCCGCCACCGCCGCCACCACCGCCGCCGGCGGGAGGCGCAGGATTGGCTGCGGTAGTCTTTTCAGCATTCAGTGCCCATGTGCCACTAAAATCCACTCCGGCCACCACAACTACGGCCAGGAGCAGCACAATTGCAAGTAACAGATACGCTTTCTTCATGGTTTCTCCTTTTGTGAACGTTTAAAGAACCCAAAGTCTGATCGAGCACGCCGCCTGATTTTAAGGACTCAATCTTTCGGCACCCCGGACCGACAACGCTTCGGGCTCGACCGGACTTACATCTCCAGCCCTCCCTCACCGGAAGCTCGCAGATGGAGTATTATCTCAGTCGATAGACTTGTGGCGCAACTTAAATTACGCTGGAAGCCGCAAGATATTTCAAGGTTTCTCGTATCCTGAAGAGGTTGCAGCAATTTCATCGACAATTTGGTCCGCGACGCGTGCGGGATCGGCAGCTTGCAGAATTGGTCTGCCCACGACGAGGAAGTCAGCCCCGGAGCTGATTGCGGCCGCCGGAGTCGCTGTCCGCGCCTGATCCTGAGACGGTGAACCGGTCGGGCGAATTCCTGGAATGACGTACTGGAATGCAGGCCCGAACTTCACTCGCAGGCCGGGGAGCTCCTGAGACGAGGTCACAATACCGGGAATCCCTGCCTGCAGAGCAAGTTCCGCCAGCCGCTCTGCCCATAACGTTATGGAAGTCCCGACGCCGACGCTAAGGGTATCCTCTGGCGTCAGGCTCGTGAGCGCCGTGACGGCCAGCAGGAGGGGAGGCTTGGATGCTGCTTGCGCTGCCTCCCTGGCTGCTTCCAGCATTTTCCTGCCGCCCGCCGCGTGCAGCGTGATCATGTCCGCGCCCAGCAGGCACGCTGAACGCACAGCTCCTGCCACCGTGTTGGGAATGTCATGCAGCTTCAGGTCTAGGAAAACCTTTTCGCCGCGGCTGATGATCTCCCGGACGAGCGCAGGTCCCTCGCTGGTGAAAATCTCGAGTCCCAACTTGAAATAACCGACGTGACCTGACAGCCGATCGATGGCGGCAAGCGCTGCTTCGCGATCCGGCAGATCGAGTGCAACGATCAGGCGTGAACGGGCTTCCCTCATACCTGGAGGCTCCCGATTATGTCGTTAATATTGTTGATCTTATGGGATTGGCAGTAATCCTTGAGACCTTGAGCTATCTGCTGCGAAGCGGCCGGGTTATAAAAATTCGCGGTGCCCACCTGAATGGCGCGGGCGCCCGCAATCAGGAACTCCAGGGCATCCGCGGCGCACGCGATGCCCCCGATGCCGACCACTGGGATTTTTACTTCCCGGGCAGCTTCCCAAACCATGCGCAGGGCAATGGGTTTGACGGCCGGTCCGGAAAGACCACCGGTGACGTAGCGGAGATGCGGGCGCCGCCTTTCAACATTCACGGACATGCCCACGAGGGTGTTAATTGCCGAAATTGCATCTGCGCCGGCGTCTTCACAGGCACGAGCGAACGCCTTGATGTCGGTGACGTTAGGCGACAGTTTTACCCAGAGAGGAATTCTCGGAGAAGCCTTCTTCGTCTTAGCCGTCACTTTGTAAGTGTCGCGCGGGTCCTTGTTGAAATGAAAACCTCCGTGTTTCACGTTCGGGCAGGAGATGTTCAGTTCAAGGGCGGCTATTCCCGGGAAATCGTTGAGAAACCTGGTCACCTCCAGATAGTCCTCGAGGTTGAATCCCACGACATTTACCACGACCTGCGTGTCGAATTGTTGAAGCGCGGGAAGCTTCTTTGAGACGAACTCGTCGGCGCCGATGTTTTGCCACCCGATCGCGTTCAGCATTCCCGATGCCGTTTCATATATGCGGGGAGGCGGATTGCCCTCGATCGGCTTCATCGAGATGCCTTTGACCACGATCCCTCCGATCGAGTTGAGATCCATCAGGTGGGCGAATTCTATGCCGTAGGCGAACGTGCCGCTGGCAGTGAGCACCGGATTCTTGAACCGGACCCCGGCGATGCTCACCTCCATCGAAGGTTCGCTACTCTTCTTGCGCGGGATTTTCGCCACGCTGGAATCCTCCTATGCTCACATTCCGTGGGTCAGCCAATTCAGAGAGGCTGGCAATTCCAATCGATCTTGCGGCTGTCCATCACCGGGCCTTCCAAACACACCCGGATATAGTGCGCTCCGTCACTGGAATCGCTTGTCTGCACCACGCAGCCCATGCACGCGCCCAAGGAACAGCCCATGCGCGCTTCGAGACTGACCTCACAAGGCACATTCCTGTCGAGCGCCAGCTCGTGCACCGCGCGCATCATGGCCCAGGGACCGCAGGCGTACAGGCGCAGGCCGTTGCGGGAGCTCCTGGCGAGGAAGCGGCTGAGCGGTCCGGTGACCAGGCCTCGCCGGCCGAGCGAGCCATCCTCGGTCGCGTAGTGGGTTTCCATCCCCAGATTCTCAAAGTAGTCGCGCAGGACCAACTCCCGTGCCGTGCGAGCCCCGTAAAAAAGGACGGGGGATACGCGTCGTGCCATCAGTTCGCGCGCCAGCAGGTAAAGGGCGGCGATGCCAACTCCGCCGGCAACCAGACACGCAACGCTGGTCTTCTTTCCCGCGTCTTCCGGCAGCTGAAATGACCTTCCCTGCGGGCCGAGAGTATAAAGCTCCTGGCCCGGTTTTATCTTGACCAGCTTTCGGGTCCCGGCGCCGACGTTCTTGACCAGAATCTCCATTCCGATGGGATTGCCCGTGCGCGCGTGCGCGCGGATCGCGAAAACGCTGAATGGCCGGCGCAGGAGGGGTTCTTCGTCGACGCCCACGCAGCATTTCACCATGAGGAACTGCCCCGGGCGAGCCAGTCGAGCCTGATCAGGCGAACGCAGCACCATCAAGTAGTTTCCGGCGCCGAGGTCGCGCACTTCCCTTACACTGACTTTTCTATCCAGCATCTGAATTCAAACCCGAGAATTATTGCGCCGCCCTGGCAACGAACAACGCAATATGATAATATCCCGCCGCTTTCCATGCGTCCATCCGAGCGGCCGATTCTATGACGACAAAGACCGGTAACACAGGCAGACACATCATGGACAGCGCCGGTATCGATCTGGCTCTGTCACGCATTGCAGCCGAAATTATCGAGAATCTCGGTCTCGCAGAAGATTTCGGCATTATAGGCATCCGGCGCAGAGGCGTGCACCTTGCCCGCCGTCTCTGCAGCAAAATAGAGGCCATTCGTAATCGGCCAGTTCTTAACGGCATTCTTGATATTACCCTATATCGGGATGATCTTACTACCCTCGGAGACCGGCCCACCCTCCGGGACACCTCGATCGATTTCGACATCAATAACCGAAGCTTGGTATTGATTGACGATGTTCTCTACACGGGGCGGACCGTCCGCTCGGCGCTGGACGGACTCGTCGACCTGGGGCGCCCCAGGCGCGTGCAGCTGGCGGTGATGATCGACCGCGGGCACCGCGAACTCCCAATTCAAGCGGATTATGTCGGCAAATACGTGCAGACCGCAGACGACGAGGTTGTGGAAGTCCGCTTGAAGGAAGAAGACGGGGAAGAACGGGTAGTTGTCAATAAGTTATAGCTCGACTATGCACCTGATTCTTCGCCACGGCAGAGTCATAGACCCCTCCCAAGAATACGACAGAATTGCCGATCTCGGCATCGAGGACGGGCGTGTCGCCGAAATAGCCCCGCATATCTCAACTAAAGGCCGCGAGGAGATTGACGCAGGCGGGCTCATCGTCGCGCCGGGATTCATGGACATGCACGTGCACCTGAGGGAGCCGGGACGAGAGGATGCCGAGACCATCGAGAGCGGCACCAGAGCCGCGGCGCGCGGCGGTTTCACGGCCGTTGCCTGCATGCCCAACACAAAGCCGGTAAACGATTCGGAGACCGTTACGTCCCAAATTCTGGCTCGGGCACGTGAAGTCTCCAAAATCACAGTGTATCCTATCGGCGCCATCACGCAAGGGAGCCGCGGCGAGAAGCTGGCAGAGATCGCCGAAATGGTGCGGGCAGGCATCGTCGCCATCAGCGACGACGGCCATCCGGTTCAAAACAACCGGATGATGCGGCGTGCCTTGGAAGAGGCACGGCTGTTCGACATTCCGGTCATCGATCACTGTGAAGACAAAGACCTGGCATCGGGTGGATGCATGAATGAAGGTCATTGCTCCAACGAGATGGGCTTGCCGGGGATGGACCCTGTCGCAGAAGAACTCCAGGTGGTGCGCGACGCCATCCTCGCTCGCGAAACCGGTGCACGAGTGCACATCGCCCACATTTCAACCCGAAAATCTCTGGAGGCTGTCGTACGTGCCAGGCGTGAAGGGATTCCAATCACCTGCGAAGTCACGCCTCACCATCTCCTGCTCACGGAAGAGTGCGTAGCTTCGTATGGCACCAACGCCAAGATGAATCCACCTTTGCGCACGGAAGAGGATGTTGAGGCGTTGGTGGCAGGCCTGGCTGAGGGTGCCATCGATGCCATCGCGACCGATCATGCGCCGCACAGTGTGCAGGATAAGTCCCTGGATTTCAGCCGCGCTCCGTTCGGCGTCGTGGGACTCGAGACAGCCGTGGGACTTCTGTTGGATAGGCTGGTCCGCCCCGGGAATCTGAGCTTGAAACGGATGATCGAGGTGTTTACCGCCAGCCCGGCGCGGATCCTGAAGTTGGAGCGAGGTACCTTGCTCAAGGGTGCTCCGGCCGACATTACTGTCCTCGATCCCGAATTGCAGTGGGAAGTGCACGGCTCCGAATTCCTGTCACTCAGCCGCAACACCCCTTTCGAAGGCTGGCAACTCCGCGGCGGTCCTGCCATGACAATCGTTCGTGGGACAGTGGTCTGGAGCCGGCACTGAATCTGCCTGTTGAGATTTATTTCTTCGGCGTCTGGGGTTTGGCATCTGGGGCGGGTGGTGGTCCTGATTCGGCCCGCGGGACTTCCTGGATGATTTCGCCCTTCCTGGCATATCCCTTCTGGCGTGCATAGTCTTCAATAGCTTCAGGGTTTTCGCGAAGCATCTGAACGCTGTGCAGGCTTTCCTCGTTGCTCTTTCGGAGCGCTTCGACGCGCTTGCGGTGCGCTGTTACCTCCGACTGGGTCCTCTTCAGCTCCTTGTACCCGTGCGGACCAAACCAGCTGAGCAAGCCGATCAGCACGGCAATTACTATGCAGGATATATAAAACGCCTCTTTCGCGTGAGAGAGTCTGTGTTTGGAAGTTGCCATCGGCTTGCCAGGGCACTTGCGTTCGTTGACTAATAACGCTCCGCAGAATGATACTGAGCATCGGATGTTTCTTGCAATGCTTTTATTGAGGAGCCTCGCTCTATGGATGCAATGCTTATTCTGACCACGGCAGACAGCGACGCGTTGGCCGAGCGCATTGCCATTTCCTTAGTGGAATCGGGTGATGCAGCGTGCGTCAGCATCGTTGCCGGCCTGCGATCGATTTATCGCTGGGAGGGGAAGGTGTGCAATGAAAAAGAGTTGCTCCTCCTGATCAAATCCACGGCAGAACGATTCGAATCGGTGCGCGCGCATGTTCGCCGACTCCACTCTTACGAGGTGCCGGAGGTAATCGCTCTGCCCGTCAGCGCCATCGATGCGGATTATTTGCAGTGGCTGCAATCCCAGACACGCGACAAGTGATGATCGAGAGTCGAGACGTGTCCGGCGTAAGCCGCTTCCCCCTCGTGGACCTGGACTTGGACCTAGACCTGGACTTAGACTTGGACGGTCTTTTGCTCAACACTTCGTAAAGTCAAGCTTGCGAAGGTTCACGTCGGGAAAAGCAGTCCAAGTCCACCTCCAGGTCTAGGTAGAGGTCCACGTGCGGTAGCGATCAGATCTTACGAGCTTTTAGGTCTCAAGCCCCGGGCTGGAGCTGAGCCGACTCTATCGGGGCTTGTCACTCTCTGCTCGTGGCATCACTCATATTATTGCTTTTTCCATTGCGGAGCCCGCTTTTCCAGGAAGGCACGGATTCCTTCCATGGGATCTTCCAGGTCCATCAAATCGTTCAGGTAAAGGGATTGGGCCTCGCGCAGATTGTGCTCCAGTTCACGAGTGCGCACGCCGCGAGCGGAGCGCAATGCCAGTTCCATGACTGCCGGCGACAAGGCGCGAAAGCTGCTGACCAAATCCTCGATGGCCGTGTCAAGTTCCTGATCGGGAACGGCCCGGAAAATCAACCCGATCCGTTCGGCTTCCTCCGCATCCACCGGATTCCCTGTCAGGATCATATGGAGTGTGCGCTGTACGCCGATGCGTTGCGGCAGGAGCAAGGGCGCAAGTGAGGGCATGATGCCGACTTTGATCTCCGGTTGCCCGAACGTGGCCTGCAGGGAAGCCAGCGCAAAATCGCAGCAGGCAGCGATCTCATTGCCTGCGCCTAGGGCTACCCCCTTGACGACGGCAATTGTCGGCCTCGGATACGAATTGAGCGTGCGCACGACCGCGTGATACTGATCCACCAGGAGAAATGCCGTGTCCTTGGTCTGTTCCGTCATCTCAAGGCCGGCACAAAAGGCGCCGCAGTCGGACTCGACAACCAGCACGCGGCCGGGAGGAGAGTCGCCGAGATAATCCAGCAGCTCCTGGATACGCTGAAGCATCTCCAGGTTGAGAAAATTGAGCGGCGCCCTGCGCAACGTGAGCCGCGTCAAATCTCCATCCGTGTTCAGGGTTGCTAGTTCCGATCCGTTCATGCGTCCGCTACTCTACCACATTTCCTGAAATAGCGAACCGCCCGGCAACACTACTGCATCGTAATGTCGACAACCCGAATGGGCGCGATTGATGATGCCAAGCACGGCCACATACCTGCGTAAGAGCCTGGCGCTGCTGGAGTGGATTGACTCCGCCCGGCCCCACGCAAAAGTAATTGTGGGATCGACCACGTTGGGCAGGTGGTGCGACCTGGCGCCACGCTGGTGGCTGAGTGGCAACAAAATCAGGCTGCAGTTCGGCGATGAGAACCGAACTTTAGTGTATTGGGTCGCTTCGATGAAACAGGCACGATGGGGAGCACGCGCCAGAATCGTCGGCGGGCGCAGGCCGTTTGAGGAAATAGACCTTTCGTGGGAGACACACCCGGAGGGACAGGCTCCGGACAGCGGCAGCCTTCTCAAAGCAGCGCGTGCGTGGGCGCGCGCGAATCTGCCGGGGTGCCGGATCATATCGGAGCATCAGGCGTCTGATCGGGCGCACACGCTCTCCGGAAAGTATCTGCGCGCCAGGCTGCGTCTGGGGGACGCCGAGCATCTTCTGCTTGCCGGTCCGGAAGGGTGTGAGGATGATGTCGCTCACGCGATTCTGACTCAAGCGTTGTTGTGGCTTGCATATTTGCGCAGGGAACGCCGATTGAGAAGGGCGCCGACGATTCATCTGCTGGTTCCTTCGGGCCAAGCCGCGGTTGTGCACCATCGGTCGCGGTTCCTGAATCCCGACCGCGTGTGCGTCGAGGTTTTGGAATATGTTTCGGGACCCTCGGAACAGTGGGCGACACGGCACCCTGACCCGCCCGCAACGCCACAGGAGGATTACGACTTTCGCTGGCCGCTCCTCGGGCCATTCCGATGGAGCCCAATCCTTGCGCGGGTGATGGATCTGGCGCCTGGCGCGATCCAACGCTACCCGCGGTTTCGGGACTTTGATTCTCTGCGGCTCTGGGGACTGGAGTTTGCGCGCGTGTTCGGCCCGGAGCGGGATCGCGTCTGCTTCGGTGTCGGCGCCGGGCAGACGGAACTTAATGACGACAATTTTGCGGAATTGCGCGCGCTCGTGGATGAAATCTCCTATTACCGTCGGCCGGACAGTCCTTCGCCGGATCATCCGTTTTATCGCATTCAGGCGGAGCGCTGGCTGGAGTGCCTGCTCCTCAGCAACGTCGAATTTCTTTTTCCCGAACTGGCCATTGGATGCGTTTATCCACAGATTCCCGTCTATCTGGGAAAAGTACAGGGCCGGGTCGATATCCTCGGAGCGGATCGACAGGGCAACCTGATCGTCATGGAGCTCAAGGTGAGCGACGATCCCGAGATGCCCCTGCAATCCCTGGATTACTATGGAAGGGTGATTGCGCACAATCTTGCCGGCGATTTTGAAAAGAGGGGATACTTCTCAGGGATTCGCCTGAGCCGGGCCCGACCCAAGATATATCTTGTCGCTCCCGTGTTTTCATTTCACGATTCACTGGAACGAGTCCTGCGATGCCTTGACCCAAGCCTGGAAGTCTCGAAAATTTCAATTAACGAGGACTGGCGGTGTGGCGTGAGAATTCTGCGTCGCTTCCGTCGCGCGTGCGGCGAATTTACCTAACTCTGAATCGTGGAATGGTTGCGGCCGCCGGCAAGAGGCGCGCCGAAACTTTTCAGCCTCAGCGCTCTTCGAGAGGCAGAAGGAGGAAAAGAGATATGCTACTTCTTCTCTTCTTTTTCGGATTCCTCTTCCCCGGACTTCATGGCGGACTTGAAATTACGAATGCCTTCGCCTAGTCCTTTGCCCAACTGGGGGATCTTGTTCGCGCCAAAAATGACTATGACGATCGCAAGAATGATAAGTAGTTCCTGCACTCCTAGACGCATAATGCCTCCTTACAGCCGCCTCAAGAGTACCTGAGCGGTGGTGTCAAGTCAATCAACCCGATTTTGGCGACCTGTCGAAGGCAAATTTGAGATTCGAGATTCGAGATTCGAGATTCGAGATTCAATACTCTCAATCTCGAATCTCGAATCTCGAATCAGGCTCAGCCGATCACATTTGGTTGTGGCCTACTGGCCGCGCTAGGAAATCTGTGGCTGCTTTTGAGGCGGCGCAGGGTCGTGACTCTTTCGCTCGTGCGCTGAAGAGGGCTGAACAGTAAAAATCAAGCATCACTGCAGGATCCGTTCATTTCCTTGTCGCTGCGTGAAGTGTTCGCGATCGAAGTGCTCGAGCAGTGGAATGGCGTGCTTGCGGGTGAGACCGAACAGTTCCTTGAACTCTGAGATCCCGAACCGGGCTCCGGAGGCGTAACGATCCCGGATTTTCTGCTCCATCTCGTCCAGAGTCGTCCGCAGATAGACGAGATCCTCGGCGATCCTGACCAGGTACTTTTCCTTCAGCATCCAAAAGCATATTTTCCGCACATCGGCTGGATCCGCCGGCGCCGTCGCGGATATCTCTGCCAGAGAAGGAGGTAGGTAGCCCGCCTGCCGCAGGAAACTCTCGACCCATGAGCGTATGCGCAGGTCGGCGGGGGTAAGCTGCACCTCTCGTCGGTATGCGGAAACCATGTCTTCCTGGATCGACATCTGTTTTGCGCCGGACAGCGTCTCGAGGCAGAAACGAAAGACCTCCGGCGGGAAGCCGTCATAAACTCTCTTGCGCAATTCCTCACGGGAGATACCGCGGAGCAACGGATTCTGTTCGTGGAATCGTGCCACCACCGAGAGGGTTTGTTTCTTCAACGTCTCGACGACGGCGGGGAGAATCAGAATCGGCAGCGGGCCGGGCACGAGAACGAGAGTGCCGGCTTGCGCAGCGGTGTGGCAATCGTTTTTTAACTCGGTTTCTGAAAGTCCCAGCGCGGCATTCATCTCCTGGAGTCCCATGGCCTGATGCGGGTGCATGGCGACCAGGGCGGGGAGCTTGAGCGCCATATCTTCCGCATCCAAATCTCGCAGTAAGGCCGGCGCCTGCGGATCGGTAGTTTTGCGCTTTAAGGCATGCGGGTTCAGGATGCGGCCGCCGCCGATTGTGGCTGCGGGTGAAAACTGCCGTACTATGAAGGCGTCTCCGTGCAGGCAGAAAACCGGGGCATCGAGTCTGAGTTGCGCCCACGCCCGGGCTCCCGGCTCCAGCGTGGATTGCCCGAACAGGGCCACGCGCGCGAGCACTTCCGCGGTGCCATGGTGAAACCGGACTTTGGTGAAGTTCTTCAGCGGATGGGCTGTCGGGAGCATTTCGAGCCTCACGTCCATGACTTGAGAAGCTCGGAAGATTCCGGGTACGGTCAACGTCATGCCACGATTCACCTGCGCCAGATCGACTCCCTGCAGATTGACGGCGGTGCGTTGACCGGCTACGGCACGGTCTGTCGCACATCCGTGGACCTGGATACCGCGTACCCTGGCGATTCCTCCGCCCGGTATCAGCTCCACTTCTTCGTCACGACTCAGACTGCCCGATGTCATCGTGCCGGTGATGACTGTGCCGAAGCCGCGCATGCTGAAGGCGCGGTCGACCGGGAGGCGCAACAGCCGGCCCGCGGGGCGGTCCGGCACGCGGGACGCTAGGCTGCGTAACACCTGTTTGAGCCGATCCAGGCCTTCTCCGGTTTTCGCGCTGACGGGAATGACCTCGGCTCCTTCCAGGAATGAACCGCGCACGGCATCCAAAATTTCCTCTCTGACCAGCTCGACGAGTTCCGGCTCCACGAGATCAATCTTTGTGATGAGGACGAATCCGGATGGGATTCCGAGCATGCGGCAGATGTCGAAATGCTCCCTTGTTTGGGGCATGATCGACTCGTCGGCAGCGACGACCAGCAGCACGCAATCGATGCCGCCGACCCCGGCGAGCATGTTTTTGACGAACTTTTCATGGCCCGGGACGTCTACGAATCCGATCTGGAGATCGTCAAGTTCGAGGTGGGCGAATCCGAGGTCAATGGTAATCCCGCGCAGCTGCTCCTCTTTCAACCGGTCAGGATCAGTGCCGGTAAGAGCTTTGACCAGCGCGCTTTTGCCGTGATCGATGTGACCGGCGGTTCCGACAATGATGTGCTTCATATAACTTGAGGCCGAGGCTGATTTGAGATTCGAGATTCGAGATTCGAAATTGAGAATCTCGAATCTGGAATCTCGAATTTGACTTGGCTCGGGCGCCAAAACTGCTTGACTGAAAAAATGGGCATAAGTAGGCTTATAAGTTCGCCGAGCTCGGAGCGGGCGCGCGTGCCGGTGCCTTCAAGAACAACGATTTTAATGCACAAGGGCCCGGTTAACCAGTCCAATCCGACCGTCTTAGCAGGGGTGTCATGTTAGATAATCTGTCAAATAGGCTGCAAAAAATCCTCCGGGACCTTCGCGGTCAGGGACGTGTCTCCGAGCGCCATCTCGAAGAGACGACCCGGGAAATACGGAATGCCCTGCTGGACGCGGATGTCCACTTCAAGATCGCCAGAGATTTCGTCCAAAGGGTGAAGGAAAGGGCTCTCGGACAGGAAGTGATGGAGTCGTTGACTCCCGGGCAGCAGGTCGTCAAGGTTGTGCGTGATGAGCTGATCGAGCTCCTCGGCGGCATTCAGGCGGAGCTGCAGTTCTCCAAACAGCCCCCTACCGTCTACCTCATGGTGGGACTGCAAGGCTCCGGAAAGACCACGACCACGGCCAAGCTTGGTTTCTGGCTGTCGCACAACAATCACACGCCCCTGCAGCTCTCCGTGGACGTGTATCGGCCCGCGGCGATCGAGCAGCTCCGCGTGCTTTGTGACGACAACAAGCTGGGTTATTTCGACATTCCCGGCAACCTGGACCCGATCGCCCGTGCGGAGCAGGGGTTGCGCCACGCGCGGAACGCGGGTTACGATGTCGTCCTTCTCGATACGGCCGGCCGGCTCCACATCGATGACGAGATGATGGTGGAGCTGGAACGCATCAAAAAGATCACGCAACCGACTGAAATCCTTCTTGTGGCGGATGCCATGACCGGCCAGGATGCAGTCAAAAGTGCGAAAGAATTTCACGACCGCATAGGCCTTACCGGGGTGCTGTTGACCAAGATGGATGGCGACGCGCGCGGCGGTGCTGCGCTGTCGATCAAGAGCGTCACGGGACAGCCAATCAAATTCGTGGGTACGGGGGAAAAAGTGGACGCGTTGGAGCCCTTTTACCCGGACCGTCTCGCAGGGCGCATCCTGGGTATGGGCGACGTGTTGTCGCTGATCGAGAAAGCCGAAAAGGTTGTTGACCACCAGGAAGCAGCAGAGATGGCTGAGAAGCTGCAGAAGGAGGAGTTCTCTCTCGAGGACTTCCGCGATCAGCTGCGGCAGGTACGTAAGCTCGGATCACTGGAGCAGATCCTTGGAATGCTGCCCAACATAGGGCCCATGCGCGGCCTCAACCAAATGAAGGTGGACGAAAGGGAGCTCGTGCATATCGAAGCCATCATCAATTCGATGACGGCGAAGGAGCGGCAGTACCATCATATCCTTAACGGTAGCCGCAAGAAGCGGATCGCGCGCGGGAGCGGGCGCCCGGTGCAGGAAATCAATCAGCTCTTGAAGCAATACGTGGAAGCCCGCAAAATGATGAAAAGCCTCAGCAGAGGCGTATTGCCCCGCATGTTCAAGGGGATGCGCTTCCCGGGCTAGGCAGAGGTTCCAAGCAGGCCGGGAACCCGGTGATACAGATTGCATCGAATCGGGTCCTATGTCAGAATTGAAGTCGTTTAATGTCACTTGGATGCATTGGAGGAATTTTGTTAAGAATACGATTAACTCGAATGGGTGCGAAGAAGAAACCGTTTTACCGGGTCGTAGTTACTGAGCAGCGGCAGGCGCGGGATGGGAGTTTTGTAGAGATTCTTGGACATTACAATCCGCTTACGAATCCGCCCGCGATCGTATTGGACATGGAGCGGGTTCGCCATTGGATGGCATGCGGGGCTCAGCCTTCTGAGACCGTGCGTTCCTTGATCAAGACGGCGCCCCCGCAACTGCCTGCCAGTTAAGGCAATTGCGCGTTCAGTAACCGGTACCGGGAAAGCTCACGATCACAAAACGTGGGAATTGCGATTTCGTAGTGGAGGCGGCCATGAAGGAACTGGTAGAAATGATTGCGAAAGCGCTCGTGGACAATCCGGAACAGGTGGTGGTCACGGAGGTTGAAGGGGAGCAGACCACGGTACTGGAGCTGCGCGTGGCTCCTAGCGATCTCGGCAAGGTAATCGGGAAACAGGGTCGCACGGCGCGTTGCATTCGAACCCTTCTCGGAGCGGCAGGAATGAAGCTCCGCAAGCGGTTCGTTCTGGAAATTCTGGAGTAGTGGATCCCACCGCTCGCCTTTCCCACATAGCTATTGCACGAATTGTCAGGACTCGCGGAATTCGAGGCGAAGTTCTGGCTGAACTGCATACGGATTTCCCCTCACGCTTCAGCCTGTTGAAGCGAGTCTGGCTGGAATTTCCCGACGGGAACCTGCGCTGTTTCGATGTTGAGCATTGCTGGGCGCACAAAGGCAGACAGGTCCTGAAATTCGCCAGGATAGATTCCATTGCAGAGGCCGAGACCCTGGTCGGGACCTGGGTGGTAATTGAAGCCGATCAGGCTGTCCCCATTCCGCATGGAACTTATTGGGATTATGACCTCGTTGGGTGCACCGTGCGGGACAAGGAAGGCAGGAGCCTGGGTCTGGTCCGCGAGGTAATGCACATTGCCGGGAACGAGCAATTGGTTGTGCAGGGAGAGCGCGGAGAATTCTTAGTCCCTGTCGTAGCCGCTATTTGCAAGGAGATTTCGATCCCGCGCAAGGAGATTGTGGTGGATTTGCCGGAAGGATTGTTGGATCTGAACGAATGAGATTTGATATTATCACCGTTTTCCCGGAGCTGTTCCAAGGCGTCCTGGAGTCTGGCATCGTGCGGCGCGCCTGCCAATCCCGCATCCTTGACGTTCGGGTGGTAAATCTGCGCGACTTTGCACGCGACAAGCATCGGAGCGTGGATGATCGACCCTACGGGGGTGGAGAAGGCATGGTGTTCATGCCGGGACCCTTGTTTGAAGCCGTCGAGTTTTGTAGGGGTACGGCTGGAGAAGCCGGGGCGCAGGTAGTACTGCTTTCGCCCCAAGGCAGGCTCTGGTCACAGGAAATTGCCCTGGAGTTTGCGACAATTCCGCATGCAATTCTTATCTGCGGCCGATACGAAGGGGTAGACCAGAGGGTTGTGGACAGCCTCGTGGATAGGGAAATCTCGATCGGGGATTTCATCCTGACCGGCGGCGAGATTCCTGCCATGGTGATTCTCGATTCGGTGTCTCGATTGTTGCCCGGCGCGTTGGGAAACGCGGAATCGGCCCGCAATGAGAGCTTTAGCACCGGACTGCTGGATTACCCACAGTACACGCGTCCGGCCGAGTTCCGCGGCATGTCCGTGCCCGAGGTCCTGCTATCTGGCGATCACGCCAGAATCGACCGATGGCGCAAGGAGCGTGCCTTGCAGAAAACTCGGGAGTGCCGGCCGGAGATGGTCAAGAAATAATTCCCAAGGAGAGTATTATGAACTTGCTGCAAGCGGTCGATAATTCACAATTACGGACAGATATTCCCAATCTTCGATCTGGCGACACGGTGCGCGTGCACGTCAAGATCAAGGAAGGGGACAAATACCGTATCCAGCTCTTTGAGGGCGTGGTGCTGGCCGTCAAGCGGCACGGGATATCGTCCACCTTTACGGTCCGGAAAGTAACGTCTGGCTATGGAGTCGAGCGCATCTTCCCGCTTCACTCTCCCATCATCGAAAAGGTGGAAGTGGTGAAGCAGGGGAAAGTGCGGCGCGCGCGCTTGTATTACTTGCGCGGACGGCGTGGCAAAGCCGCCCGGTTGAAGGAAACAGGAAGAGGGGAACGCCCTGTACATGGGGTTCCGTCCGGGGAGTAAAACTCAGTCTCCATGTGGAGCCACGACTACTTCGAGGAGATCCTGCGGCGTAATGGCTTCCGCTTTATCGCGGGAGTCGACGAAGTGGGCCGCGGGGCCCTCGCAGGGCCGGTAATGGCGGCCGCAGTCGTGCTCGATGGAGCCGGGGACTACAGCCCGATCCGCGATTCCAAGATTCTAAGTGTAAAGACACGGCGGCTCCTGGCTGGACGAATAGAAGTTGAGGCGCTGGGCGTCGGCTTCGGATCTGTTTCCGAAGTCGAAATCGACCAGATAAACATTCTTCAGGCCAGTTTTGGAGCCATGCGTCAGGCAATTGCCAACTTGCCCATCCCCCCCGATGTGGTACTCGTCGACGGCTTTTTTCTTCACGGTTTGGAAATGCCCTGCATCGGCATCATCGGCGGCGATTCACGCTCTTACTCGATTGCCGCGGCATCGATCGTGGCTAAGGTGAAGCGCGATGCCCTGATGATTTCCCTGGCGTCGGAATATCCCCAGTACGGCTTCGACCGCAACATGGGGTATGGAACTGAGTTCCACCGGCACGCAATCGCCAGCCAAGGACCATCTCCCCGCCATCGACGAACTTTCCGTGGCGTCAACGCCTGGGGAGGGAATGATGTCCAGTGACAACAAGAGCAGAATCCTGCGCGAAGGGGAACGGTACGTTCAGCAGGGTAAGATCACCCAGGCAATCCACGAATATGAAAAGATTGTCAAAGACGACCCTGAGGATGTTCTCACCCTCAACACCATTGGCGACCTGCACTTGCGCGAGGGAAACGTAAGTGAGGCCAACCGCCTCTTCTCCCAAGTCGCGGAAAGCTATGCCCGCAACAACTTTCTGCTGAAGGCGATCGCTGTCTATAAGAAAATCCTGAATACCGACCCCGAGAATCTGCAGATCAACTCGTCGGTCGCGGCTCTCTACGTGCGCCAGGGAATGAACGTGGATGCGCGCAATCAATACATTCTCCTCGCCGATCTGTGCGCGCAGCAAGGAAAACCCCGCGAGGCCCTCGAAGCCTATGAGAAAGTCGCAGAAATCGATCCAGCGAATTCGCCCGTACAGCTGAAACTGGCGGAATCCTATCTTGCGCAGGACAGCAAGGGGAAGGCGTACGAGTCTTTAGCCCAAGCCGCGCGCGCTCAAATGAAGAGCGGTGATATGCCGGCTGCGATGACTTCGTTCCGGCGTGCGCTCGCCCTCAACCTGGCCAGCTCCGAGGCGCTGAGAGGATTCCTGGAATCCGCGCTCCAAGCCGGAGATCTCAAGGCGGCTCTGGATCAGGTCAAGGAGTCTATCGATTCCGCAACCCGCGACCCTGCCCTATTAGAAGTTCTGGGATGCGCCTATCAGGCTGCCGGCGACCTTGATCGCGCGGAACGGTACTTTCGAGTGCTGTTCAACGCCGACGATTCCCGGTTTGCCTGCTTCTTTTCCTTGAGCGCAGCATTCCTGGAATCGGGCAACCCGGATCAAGCTTTGGCCTGCCTCGAACCCGTGATTCCTGTTGTCATCAGTTGCAGAGCTACGGACTCGCTCGCGGATGCTTACCACCGTATTCTGGATGCCAATCCTGAGCATCTGCCCACACTTCATAAGCTCTCAGAGATATTCTTTGCTGCCAACGACGACCGCCAGTACATATCGGTGCTCGAGAAGATCGTGGATTACCACATTAGCTCCGGCAACCCGAGTGAGGCGCTGGAACCTCTCGGCAAGATTCTCCAGGCCGCCCCGGACAATGAAATCTATCTGTCCAAACACCGGAAAGTATTTGAGCAAGCGTTCCCCGGCACCCCTTATCGACTGCCGCGCACCCTGCAGGAGTCCAATCGCACCTCGGCTCGAAGCCTCAATAATGCAGCCGCGGCGGCCGTCATCGAATCGGCAGGCGATGCAGGATCGGATTCCACCATCGTGGAAATCGACTTGCTCCTTAATTATGGGATGAAGGAAAAAGCCCTCGAGCTGCTGCGCGGCCTCGAAATGAGAAGACCAAAGGACCGGGACGTCAGGTCCCGTTTGGCCTCTTTGTTTCGCGAAAGTGGCGAGAACAGGCTGGCTGCGGAACAGTACATTTTGCTGTCGGCCCTGAAGCGTGAAGCCGGAGAAGAGGAAGCGGCTAAGAAACTCCTGGGGGAAGCAACCGACCTGGCGCCCGATCTGGCAAATTCGAAATTGGATGTCGTTGCATTCGCACGCGAGCACGGAATGGACCTCGAGATCGAGCCGGCGAACCCACCGGGCGGGCCATCCTCAACTCCGTTTGAGGTAGACCTGTCGGGCGACCTTTCCGAGATCTTCTTCAAGGATGCACAAGGTCTGCCGGAAGCGCAGGAGAGCATCCCGGACGCCGAGGCGGAAACCGCCGTCGATGAATACGCGCAGGATATCACGCAACCTTCTGGTCCGGAATCGATTGAAGAGCAACTGCAGGAAGTCGACTTTTATATCCGTCTCGGATTTCACGACGAGGCCCGTGCCAAACTTGGTGAAATCACAGCCATTTGTCCCGATCACCCGGATCTGCCTGCACGTTGCAGCCAGCTGGGGATCGAATGGGCCGCAACCCGCAGGCCCGCGGTCTCTGCGGCTTCCACACCGGCCTCACCAGAAGCAGCATCTGCATTTCTTGAGCCGGAACCCGTGCTGCTGAAGGTGCCTTTGTCCGATGATGCGGATGCCGCCGCCTTCTCCAACGCCGCCCATCTCCCGGAGGGTCAGAACCTGGAGGCTGCGGGCAGCAGCTTACACACTGTTCCCCGGGCGGACGCCGCTTGCGGAGATCCTGCGGGACAAGCCGCACAGGAAGTGACAAAAGAGACAGCTGTTTTCGCCGCGCCGGAACCGGCGCGCGCCACACATGCCTGGGGTGGGAGGGATGCCGACGCGCCCTCAAACTCCATGTTTGTCGATATCATCGAGGAAGTGAACTCTCTCACCAACCTGGAGATTACGCGGGAGGATTTCGAAACCCACTTCAACCTCGGCATTGCGTTCCGCGAAATGGGGCTGACCGAGGATGGCATAAAGGAGTTTCAAGTCGCCATCAAGGCGCTGGATCCGCAGGAGTCGCCAAGAGAGTTCATTCAGTGCTGTGGGATGCTGAGCACCTGCTTTTTAGAGAGAGACATGCCCAGATCAGCCATTCGCTGGTGCCGGACGGGTCTGAACATCAAAGAGATTTCCTCACACGAAACGATGGCTCTCCGGTATGATATAGCGATTGCCCATACGGCTGCCGGCGATGTTGACCAGGCGCTGGAGTCGTTGGGAACGATATTTGGCCTCGATCCGAGCTATCGGGATGTGGCTCAAAGGATCGACAACCTCAAGAGCGGTTTGGATAGGCATGCCCTCTAGAACCTCTTTTCGGTTCGCGGATTCGGGAATGGAAAATTTTGGCGAACCGCATTCACGTTCGAGAATGGTCAGAATCGTGAATGTTCTCCAAACCATGCTCTATTGTGTTCAAATCGTGTACTGGCTTGCTGTAGGCGCGCTGCTCATGCTTCTGCCCTGGCAGTATTTTTGGGACAACAACTACTTCATCTACCACTTCCCGTTTATGCGATCCTGGATGGTAAACCCGTATGTGAAATGGGCCATTCTGGGCCTCGGCATCGCAAATCTGATCATAGGATGTCAGGAAATTGCATTCTTCCGGAGGAATCACCGGGATTCTCTCATTCACTAGGCGGCCGGTCTTTTACTACATAACCGATCGCCACCAGCTGCCCGCTCAGTCTATCGACGCGCTCCTCGATAGGATCAGGCGCGCCCTGTCCCTCGGTGTCGATTTCGTCCAGTTGCGCGAAAAGGACCTCCCGGATGCTGAGCTGCTTGCTTTGACAAGAGCGACAGTGCGTTTTGCGGGAGGTACGAAGTGCAGAATCATCGTCAATGGCAGAATCGACATTGCCTTGGCCGGCCGTGCGCACGGTGTGCATCTTCCCTCATCGGGCATCACGAGCGCCGATCTCAAACCCCATCTGCCAAGGAACTTCATAATGGGAGTATCGGCTCATTCCCGGCCTCAGGCTCAGCGCGCCGCTGCCGGTGGCGCTGACTACATCCTGCTGGGCCCGATCTTTCCGACTCCGTCAAAGCTCAAGTACGGAAAACCACTGGGCTTGCGCCGCTTCGGACGAATTTGTGGCGCACTCACACTGCCGGTTTTAGGGCTCGGGGGCATTCGGCCCGATCGCATTGCCGAAGTCCTCGATGCTGGCGCAATAGGCATTGCCGGTATCAGCCTCTTCCAAGACGAACTGAACCTGGCCGCGCACAACAGCTGGCTGACCGGGCGTTGAGATTTGACGATGACGATTGCAGGACCGGGACAGCATTCGTAAATGATCCATTGCCCCCCGAAGCGGGTTTCGCGCTATACTTCATAAAGACCGACACCGATCCTTACACCTCAAAATGTCGCCTAATATTGGCGCTGTCGGCCGACTCTATATTGAGCGCGTTCAAATTGTTCCTGCAGGCGAAGGGCATGGATCCGACCTCAGAGTTAGTGCGCCGGTGCATCGAGGGCGAAGCTGTAGCCTTCGAGAGGCTGGTACGAGATTATATGAATACCGTACTAGGCCTGGCGTACAACTATGTCGGCAACTTCTCCACCGCAGAGGACATCGCACAGGAGACCTTTGTTCAGGCATATCAATCCCTTGCGACTCTTCGCGACGGCTCATGCTTCAAGGTCTGGCTGCTGAAGATCGCCAGAAATAAATGCATCGATGCTATCCGTCGCAACCCGCGCTGGGTCTCACTGGATCAGAACAAAGAGCTGCATCGGGAGATTAATTCTCAACCCGCCCCGGCACTGGAGGATCCTGAGTTCGAGTTTACCGAGGAAGACCTGCTGTCTGTCCTTGAATCGCTCAGGCGGGACTATCGCGAGATCTTTGTCATGAAGCACATCGACAATCTGTCTTACAAGGAGATTTCCCAGATTCTCGGCATGACGGTCTCGGCGGTGGGTGAAAAGCTCTATCGGGTGCGCTCACTGATTCGTGACAAGCTTGAAGACTCGAAACTCAGGAGCGATCGATCATGACCTGCTCAAGATACACTCCCATGCTTTCTCGATTTTTGGACCGCGAACTCACTGTCAGTGAGACGGCGGAGGTCGAAAGCCATCTCGTTCGATGTGTGGATTGCCGTGCGCTTCTGGAACACTGGCACCGTCAAGGTGAACGACTTCGCAGCCACCTGGCCCGGCATGCTCCCGGCGAAGAGTTCGTGCAGAGAGTAGTTCAAACGGCGACAAGTCAGAGGCGCGACGATGGAGTCGCGGCAGTCCAAAGCGTTCGACGCCGGAGTGCGTTTCGATGGTTTCCGCTCGCCGCTGCCATCCTTGCAGGCATTACAATCCTGAGCCTTGTTTTCCCGGGCAGGGGAGACATCGGGTATGCTCGCGTGATTGATCCTGGAGAAAGCCTGGAAGTGCTGACATCGGACTCCGTCTCTTGGGTGCGTACGGCTGCGGGAGAGATCCTTCGTCCGGGCGATTGGGTGCGAAGCTCTCGATCCGGCTCGGCGGAGGTCCTCTGGCGCGATTCCTATCGATTGACCCTGGAATCTGGAACGCTCGCCCAGATCCCCGAAAGCGCATTGCAACCCGCCGACCAGCTATTCCTTGCCAGGGGAGTCGTTCTTTCCGAGGTCCAAGGAAATGAGCGGGAGTTCCATGTAAACACTCCAGCGGGTACCGTCGATGCATCCGGCGGTCGTTTTGTAGTCCGTGTGGGCGATCTCATGTTGCCGACCCTCGAGATCGGCTCGGATCGTTCGGAGAGGCTGCGTGGCGAGGTCGTGCCTTTTACCTCTTTGAGCGTCATGGAGGGACACGTCAAGGTACAGGTCTCAAACACTACGCGGGAGGTCCAGTCAGGTCAAACCGCGGTTTTTGGCGAATCCCGATTTGTTTGTAGTTCGTCGGCATCGGAGCCTGTGGAGGCATCGCTAAGACTCCAACCCATTTCCGGCGGGAATGCCACGCTCTCGGCTTCGTTGGCGACTTCTGCCGCGGGCCTGCGCCTGGAATACCGTGCGGCTGATATCAGCCTGACCAGACTTCTGGAATCCGCGACCGGAGTCGAAGTGCGCGGCGGCGAAGACGTGGCGGTGGCCGGCAGCCTGTTTTTCGCGCCTGGAACAAGCCCTCAAGACATCGCATCAGCGGTCAGTACGGCGCTCGCAGTCCCCATTTCATTCCGGCAGGAAAAAGCTCACCTGGCCATTGCCTCCGCACCGCGCAATCACGCGCCGGCGTCCATCAACTACCACGGAAGATATAGCTTCGAGAAATCACCAAACGGCGCGATATCCTTTGATTTCCAGGCAATTCCGGCTTCCAGAGCCTTTTCGGTGTTGCGATCGGCAGCGAACGGCATGCCTGAACTCTCAGTTGAATCGGAGTGCTTTCCGATTAATCTTCACACTTCTTCTCTTGCGCCCGCTGATGCCTCCACATGGATCGTGCGAGCGCTGGGCATGGAAGTCGAAACGGGAGACTGTCAGATCGGTATTCTCGACGTAGGTTCCCCCGCGGCGATTTCGGGCGGGAACCAAATGGAAGCCGCCAATCTCGGCGACCGATTGGGAGTGCCGGAGGAAGTGATCGGCGGCCGCGCCCAAGCAGGAATAACTGCTGCCGCCTCCGGAGTCGTTCGTTTGAATGATGCCCCGCTTCCAGGAAAGAACCGCCTGACGGCTGCGTCAGCCTCGCAGACCTCGGATTCCATGATGAGTTTGACTCCGACAGACACGAGCTCAGCCATATCCGCGCCGGGTCTCTGTCCATCGGCTGGTCCCGCGGCTCATGCCGCTTCAACTGCGACGGGCAAAGCCTCGAGTCAAAAGCGCGAATACTTTGGTGCCGCCGTCTCAAAACCCGCGCCTTCCACGCATCTCATCTGGCCTCCTCTTGGTACTGAGGACAATCCCGGCGAAGAGGTGATGTATCTTATCAGCAACTCCATGGGCTTGCCCGCCAGGACGCTGTGGCAGGGTTACGATGCACAAGGGCAACTTGCCGCGCAGTACTCGCTGGTAGTGGAGAGATCATCATCTCTGGAACTCGTAGTCCATCGGGATCTTCCCACCGACCTCGGACAGGACGGACATTGGGAGACGACCAGCGACATTCCCGTGATCGGTTCGCGCGACAAAGTAACCAGTGCCGGTGTGGGGCTGGGATTGCCGGTGGAGTCCGAACGGGTGCCTTGGCAATGGTCCCTCCCCGCCTGGTGGTTAACCGAGTTTGGAGGCCGATTCTGGTTGGCGAATCCGGAGGGGGAACAGGATGTGGTCGTATTCACGCTGGTGCAGGGAGGGAGGATCTTGTCCGCCGAACAGGTGACGATCCCTGCGCACGGGGCCCTGATCTGGCCTGATCCGTTCTCCACAATCGATTTCACGCCTGCCGCGGCCGGCTTGGGAGTTACCCTCGAGATTCACACATTGCTGGGACGTGTAGCCGCCGGCCTGTCAAGATAACGTCGCTTCTGCAATGGGCCGGGCAGGCACGCAGGCGAACACCAGGGTCATTCGGAAGCGGCAAATTTGCGCTCCAGAGCCTTCGCAGCGCCTTCGTGTGCCCCGTTCGTAATCTCGATGGCGTTGCCGATCAATTTCCATGCCTCTTCGCGTTTCTGGTCTTCGCTGAGCTTTTTGAGAACCTGTAGCTGCGGCAGGGAAGCCTCCGTTACCGTCTTCAGATTCTTCAAGGCAGCCTGGGATTTCTTCTGATCTCCCATGCGATTCTGCACCGCATCGTCCACGTTCAGCATGACGCTGTGCAGGATTCGATAGTATCCGTCGAGCATGTCCTCTACGCTGAAAAACTCAAGCGGATCTCCAGGCGCCGATTCTTTGCCGGACATGCGGTCCATCGCGGTTTTCAGCCTCAAGGAAGCGGCTTGGAGGTAGATCTTGACTCGGGCATCGACCTCCTGAGCATCCTGAATTTTTTCGATTTCGTCGGGTGTCAGGAACTCTTTCTTCTGCCCCGCGCGCACCCCCGATGCGAGTACGAGACCCAGCACGGCCCAGCAGATCCTTTTGATAAATGGTGTCATCATCCCGTTCCCCAAACTAGGCGGATCATCTTTGAAAGAGAATGTCGACAAACTTTTGATGAACCAACTCTGCTTGCGCAATCCAGGAATCAAAATCGTCCTGCTGCGTATAGGGCGCCTTCAGCCGGACATCGTTCACGTAGAATATCGACTTGCGAACCTGGATCTCGTAGTCGATCAAAGCTCCTGATTTTTTCTTCCGGTTGACCTTGGCCTCGATGTCTTGCAAGGAGGCCGTCAGCCGATCCTTCCAACAGCGCAGCATCGCCGGGATAAAGTCAAAGTCCTGTTTGGAAATCGTCGCTTCGACTGCTCGATGGAACCGTTCGGAAATCTGGCGATAGATTTTGATGCGTCCCTCGATATTTGGAGTTGCCGACAGCTGCCGGTTTTCAACGGGAGTAAGACAACTGTCAGCAGGCGCGATGGCGGATGGGAGGCCGCCTTGAAGCCAAAGCCCGAGTGCGAGCACAGGCAAAACTGATAGAAGCGTCATAAGCACTCACATGATGCGCGGGACCTCACAGCCTAACAGGTCGAGGCCCTTGGTCAACTGGCTTCGCACGAGATCGAGCACGAACAACAGATTCATCTTCCTGTCCTGATCGGTTTCCGACAGGATATGATACTTATGATAAAAGAGGTTGAACCTTTGCGCGAGGTGAAACAAGTATTTGCACAGTTGTGACAACTCGAGCGACTGCTCCACCTGGCGGACGACCTCCGGCAAGCGGGCTGCCTGATACGTAAGCTCCCAGATTTCGTCGTTGCAGCTGAGGAACACGGAGAGATTGGCGGGATCGAAGGCCGAGCGAGCTTCACTCCAGTCCACGTCCTCCAGTTTGCGAAAGATGTTGTTGGCCCGCACGATTGCGTACTGAACATAGGGGCCGGTTTCACCCTCGAAACTCAGGGCTTCCTTAAAATCAAATGCTATGACCGTGTTGCGAGCGAACCGCAACAGGAAATATCGCAGGGCGCCTACTGCGATAATGCGCGCGATACTCTCGGCTTCCTCTTTCGCGATTGCGTGACGCGCTTGAACTTCAACCAGCGCTTTTGCCACGAGGGTGTCCAGCAGGTCGTCCGCCTTGACTCCCAGCCCTTTGCGGCCGGCCACCTCAACATAGGGGCGTTTTCTTTCCTCTTCAGACAACTGGTAACCGAGTTCGTCGCAGCAAGCAGGAGTCAGCGCAACCATTTCGTAGGAAAAGTGGATTGAGTTTGCGGCCTGCTCCTCGTAGCCGAGTGCTTTGAGTCCCTGCAGGACGACGTTCTGAAGATAAGATTGGCGCGCGTCGATCACATTGTAGACGCGCCGACCACCGCCAAAATGAGGCGGATTGGCGCCGGAGGTTTCCTCCGTCGTCGTCATCCACAGGGAACCGCCGTCGAAGTCCTGAAACGGGCAGTAGTGAAAATCGAGACCAAGCAGCCCGAATTTCCAGAGCTGATAGGCGATATCCTTGCCGACGTAAGTCACGGTGCCATCCGAGCGGACGATGATCTTCTCATCCTCTTCCAGCTGCTCGCGCGATCCTCCAGCCTCGGCTCCGTCGCCCGTTTTCATCACCCAGCAGCCGTGGTTCCTGCCCTCTTCAACAAAGTATATGGCGCCCCGTTCGCGGAGAAGCTGGAACGCTTTTTCCCAGAAATGGAGATGAATGATCTCGCTCTCGCGGGGCAGGAGATCATAATGGACATTAATGCGTCCCATCGTTTTCAGATGCGCGCGCACGATCCTCATGGCCACATGCTCCGCAAGTTCTGCGGTCGGGTTGTTCCCGGCTTCAATCGCTTGCAGCGTAATGCTGCGCCACTTCTGGTGCTCTTCCGATTCCTGATAAAACCGGGAGACGCGCGCGTACACATCCCAACAGTAGTAATCGAACTTGCCCTCTACGGCCACGACTTCAGCCAGCGTCTTTCCCAGCATTCTCTCCAATCCTACGACGACGTCGGCAACCTGGACCCCCGTGTTGTCGAGGTAGTTCTGCACCTCGACGGGGCGTCCCAGGAACCGCAGGCAGCGCACGAAGGAGTCGCCGATTGCCGCGTTGCGCAAGTGGCCGATGTGGGCGGCTTTGTTCGGATTGATGTTGGTATGCTCCACGATGATCTTTCCCGCGGAGCCATCCTGGTCCGGCGCCAGGCCAAAGCGCCGGCCGTCGATGCTTTTGGAAAGTTCGAGCGCGAGCTTCGGGCGATCCAGATAGAAGTTCAGATACCCTGCGCCTGCCACGGCGACTTTCCAAACACCTGGGATTGCCTCCGCCGCAAGAGCGAGTTCTTGCGCGATGTCCTTTGGGGAGCGGCGCACCTTGCGGGCCAGATCGAATGCCACCGGCAGCGCGAGTTCTCCCATTTCGATGCGCGGCGGAGTCGTCAGATTCAGCGCGTCGTAGGCAATCTGGTACTTTTCCAGAATGATGCTTTTCAGCGTTTCTTCGATACCATGTGCAAGCGTGGATATCATGAGACTAGCCGTTTCTTCCAGGCCTCAATTTATTGGGCGGAAAAACCATACCCTACTCACCAACGCAAATCAATGAGCGCACGGAGTTACGCAAGGTGGACCTCTCCCAGCTAGGTAAGTATTGATTTCCGGACTCGGGTGATCCGCGCACGTTACTGATTTTCGGCAGATGCTTAGGCGAGACGCCTGCTCCTCAAGGATGCAGAAAAAGTGGGTGTCCACATTTTCCAAGTTCAAATGAACCGGCCGGCAATCACGCGCGTAAGGGCGTTCACATGATGTCTGCCGCCGCGCGCTAGCGCGCTGCTGGTAGAGTGAAAGTACAGCTCGGAGCGCTCAGCTTGGTCGGCGTCACGGTCAACGGCTGCAGGTGATTCTTGCTCAGTAGCGCGTTGAAGGCCACCACGTCTTGCGACAGCATCGTCTTCCACGCGGTGACGGTGGTGCTGTAGTTCTTGCAGTCGCTTTCCCAGGTATCGATCTGGGCCTTGGTGGGCGCCATGTCGAGGCCGACCTGCATCATGCTCACCATGGTGTTGAAGC
>Ga0187882_1000183_pt1 | contig 71861 bp, 70 predicted proteins | sample June2016WEW_19_1_3_FD_132991 | JGI IMG/M metagenome (GOLD analysis project Ga0187882, IMG submission 132991) | Peatland microbial communities from SPRUCE experiment site at the Marcell Experimental Forest, Minnesota, USA - June2016WEW_19_150 | ecosystem: Environmental > Terrestrial > Soil >... | reverse complement strand
TCCGTTGACCGTTACAGGAAAATCGATAGAAGAAAATCTCAAGGGGAAGAAAACTATTAATCCAGAAGTGATTCGTCCCCTTGAAAAACCTTACCATGCCACAGGAGGTTTAGCCGTTCTCTTTGGAAATTTAGCTCCAGAGGGTGCAGTAATTAAACAATCCGCCGTTGATGAGGCCATGCTCAAACATCGAGGGCCGGCCAGAGTTTTTGATTCTGAAGAAGAGGCTATCAAGATAATTCTGGATAGAAAGATAAAAAAAGGTGAGGTCGTTGTCATTCGATATGAAGGTCCAAAAGGTGGACCAGGAATGAGGGAAATGCTGGCTCCAACCTCTGCGATTGTTGGCGTTGGAAGAGATCGGGATGTCGCCTTGCTGACAGACGGCCGTTTTTCAGGAGGAAGCCGTGGAGCAGCAATCGGCCACATTTCTCCAGAGGCTGCAGAGGGAGGCCCCATTGCCATGGTCAAGAATGGAGATCAGATCGAGATTGACATCCCCGGGAGGAAACTCAACCTCCTCATCTCCAAAGAAGAATTGAAAAGAAGACTATCTAAGTGGAAACCACCGAAGAAAAAACTGAGAGGTTATCTCAAGCGATATGCAAGACTCGTTACATCCGCCAACACGGGTGCTACTTTTGTGGACTAATTTCAGATTGCAGATTTCAGATTTGAGAGTCACCCTACCTATTGCGGGAATGGAATCAAGTGGTCTTTAGGTTAAGGTTAGGAAGCCTGTTTAGTTAAAGGGCAAGGGATTAGGACTAAAAGTTTAAACACCAACGACATAACCTAATCACAAAACCGGCATCCTTCCCCTTACCTTTACACCTGAGCCTTCTATTTTCTTATGGCTATCCCGATTTTCTTCGGAGAACAGGAACGGCGTAGGGGCCTTCTCGGATAAAGGCCATGGTGGGTTCAACTCCTTTTTCTCGGTAACGGCACGTCGCTAAGAGGACAGCATTCTGGACCATCTCTTGAGCCTTTTCAAGAGTGGGACTCTTTCTCTTTCCCTTTATTAAATCAAGGCCGCAGACTCCGGGCAGGAGGCAGTGGTCTTCTTTTGAAATTTCAATCGTGCAGTAGATCAACCCCTCCTCTCCCACCTTTCTGATCACTTTTCCCCATACCTCAGGCTCCCATTGATCTTTTGTAAATTGCCAGTGAGAATTTTGGATCAACCCCAGGTAACGATCCGGTCCCTGCATCTTCAACAAATGGATCAGCGTCCTATATTCAGTGGACCCAACGGGTTCAATGGGATCCCGGTTATTGGCAGCAATGATAATGATTCCCCTCTCCTTCACAGCTGGTAGGGCACCCACTCCCGCCTTTGCTGTCTGATAATGATCTCTTCCGACATAGCCACCATGAGTCAGCACAATATCGAATTCCCTCTCAAGAGGGATCTCGGCATAACCCTTGATCATTTCATAAGCCTTCATGTGGGCTTGCACCAGATCACCCGTGAAGATTTGAGTGAGGCGCAAATCTCTGTCGAGATTGGCATTCACAATAAAATCGACTCCAACAGTCTTTGCCACCTCCATCGCTTCTTCATGACAGGGATTTCCTTCGAGAATGAGATTGGTGGCATTGGGGTCTTCAAGATATTCGGGGCCGTGAAACTTTTGAATCGTCTTGACATCGACCAATCCCGGACAGATGGACTTTCTTCCCCCGGAGATTCCGGTCATAAAATGACTTTCCACAAGCCCGGTGGCAATCTTCAGATCTGAAAAATAGAAGTCACGATTGACATAGACATTCGTTCCCCTTTTGGTCTTTCCAATACTTTCCAAAAGATCGTTATTCTCACAATCGTGGTCCAAGATCGTGAACTGTTCAACCACTTCATTTCCATACATCTCCACCTTCTCTTCATAAGTGCTAGATCGATGCATTCCTGTGGCTACGATGATCTTGATATTTTGCTTCGGGATGCCCGAAGATTCCAAGCGCTTCAATATGGGGAGAAGGATGCCGTTCTCTCCTTGGTATGGAACAGGTCTGGTGATATCTGAAACGGCAATTGCAACGGAGAGTTTTTCAGGGGGCTTGCTTTTTTTCCGAATGATCTCTTCTAAGGGAGGACTGCCGATTGGATTTAAAAAAGCCTTTTCAATGGCTGCCTTGGGATTTAGAAGAAATGGCACTTCTTTCATGCTCAATTCAACACAATCCGGTGGAACAGAAATCTCCAAAACATTCCGCCCAAATTCCACTGAGACTTTCTTCCATCCTTTGATATCGACTTTTTTAATAGCCTTTTTCATATCCGGTAACATTGTCGTTCCTCTTTCAATAGTTCAGAGTAATTAGTTCGGAGTTTTTAGTGTTTTTTTACTCAGAACTCCCAACTCCGAACTTAATTACTTTTTTATCTTTAAGGAATCAGATTCAGTTCCCCTGTAAAGGCAGCTTCCAGCACTGGTTTCATCATCCGATCTACATCTCCCTTCTCAACATCCATAGGGGTTGGCATATTCTGGAGTTTACTCTTCAGTTGGGGATTTTTTGCAGCGGTAAGCATTCGATTGAGATGCTCCCGAGTGGCTCCAGCTTCTTTCAAGGTCGTAGGAAAATTTAAATCCTTCGCAAAAGCAATCATCCCGTTCGCAACGACCAATCCCAGATCCCTTCCACTCATATTTTTAATTTCCTCTTTAATATAACCTGCTTCCTTGAAGATTGCACCCGCGACCTTTAGTTGATCTTGAATGACCGGAGCAAAGAGAACGGTATAATAGGGGTTTAATAGAGCACAGGCCCTTCCATGGCTGAGGATATCGATCAGAGAGAAACTTCCCAGATGAGGACCGCTCGTTCCCCCCAGCATGATCGAATACCCGCCTAAATCGGTTCCCAATCCAAGTGCAGTCCTTCCCTCCAATCCCCTCTTATCCTTTTTAATTTTCTGGAGGCCATAAACAATCAGTCGGATGCTTAATTCAGCCACCTCTTTCACCTTCTCATAAGCAGGGCCGCTTGTACCCATGAAGACCTCCCAGGCATGAGCGATTCCATCCAGACCGCCATCCAAGGTCAGGCTGATTGGTGAATCGAGTGTGATCTTGAAATCGAATACCGACGCAGGGGGGACGACGGCTTCATCCACAATCAATTTCTTCTGCCCGGTCACAGGGTCTGTGATATTCGAATACTTGGTCAGATGGGCTCCAGAACTGGCAGCCGTTTGAACACCAATGACTGGTATCACTGCCCTTCCTGTCGCCTCTTTCATCTTGCTAACCAGACCTGTTCCGAAATAGGGCTCGATGGAATCAGCCTCACTGACACTGGCTCCTAAAATTTCCAGTACCTCTGCTGGAGAATAAGTATTGAGAACGGCTGCAGCCTTCGCTGCGTCAATGGTGCTCCCGCCGCCAAGAGCAACAATCACATTTGATCTCGATCGTGCCACTTGAAGACTGATCCGGTAGACATCCTCCCGTGGGGCATTGGGTTTTGCACCGTTGATCGTTTCAAAGATGATTCCGTTTGTCTTCAGACTAGACTTCACCTGTTCAAGAGGCTTTTGAATCCAGGCTTGGCCATATTCTGTGACGATCAGAGTGGCCTTCTTACCACACTTTTGGGCATACTCTCCTGCAGCCTCAAGAACATCTTCACCAAAGGTATACGAATTGCCTTTCCACTCCTTTAAAATCTTTTCTGCTTTTCTAAAATATTCTCTCACGGCTTCCCTCCCATGCAATCTGCAACGAACTCTGATTCGGAAATGGATCCAACAAATTTAAAAGGAATCAGTTTTTATCCTAATCTCCTGGATTTCAAAACATTCTGGAAACCACCACTGAATTTGAACCGGGCAATAGAGGAATCCTTTTCAGCGTCGTTTTCTTAAGTTCCCCTTTCAAGCCGTTTCTTGATCGTCATATAAACGCGTTCACAATGGGCAGGAAGGTCATAGATCCTTGCTCCGATTGCATTGGCAATCGCATTGTTAATGGCTGGTGCGGCAGGAATATTGGGCATCTCGCCAATTCCCTTCGCACCAAAGGGTCCATGGATATTTGGGTATTCGATATAGATGGGCTCAATCTCAGGTGTATCCAACGCCGTCGGAATGATGTAATCCTGAAGATTGAGGTTCTGGATCATTCCCTCCTTCATGATGACTTCTTCCATCAGGGCGTAACCCAGCCCCATCATCACGCCACCTTCGATCTGCCCTTCTACCATCATTGGATTAATTGCTTTACCGATATCAAAAGTGGCCGTTATCTTCACGACCTCCACGGCACCTGTCTTGATATCCACCTCCACTTCCGCCATCTGTGTGCTGTAGGTATAAACAAAGTAGGGAGAACCCTGACCTGTCTCTAAATTGAGGGAGGACTTGGGCGGGGCATACCAGCCCTGGCCCATCATCCGTTTCCCCGTTACCATCGATCTTCTGGCTGCTTCTTTTAACTCCACAAATCGATTCGGATCATCTCGATCGTAGATTCGACGATTCTTGGCAACGAGTCGACCTGGGGAGATTCCCAAAAGTTCTGAAGCAGATTCAAATAAAGAATTTTTAATCACGTCTGCCGCCATCAAAATGGCATTCCCCATGAGCGTCGTAGACCGAGAACCCACTGTCGGTCCAGACTCAGGAGCAACATCCGTATCGGGAGCCACAACCCTCACATCTTCAACTTCCACGCCGAGGGCTTCAGCAACAATTTGTGAGAACACGGTATAGGACCCCTGACCCATCTCCGTAAGGCCCTGGTAGAGGAGCACCGAGCCATCTTCCTGAAGATGAAGGTTGACACCACAGCCATCACCTAATGTTCCAATGCTTGTCCGATACCACCCCACGGCCATTCCAATTCCCCGCCTTTTCTCCACCTTCTCCAACTCTTTTAAAGTAAGCGTAGGCCTCCATTTCTCGTCCCACTTAAAGACCTCTTTGGCTTTCACCATCGTCTCTTTCAAAGCGACACTTTGATCAAGAATTTGTCCGGTGGCCGTCTCGGAGCCAAGGTCAAAACAGTTCTTCAGTCGAAGGTCATAAGGATTCATTCCCAGTTGATAGGCCAACTCATCGATGAGGGATTCATGAACAAAATTGACTTGGGGGGCTCCAAATCCCCTCATCGCCCCTCCATAGGGATGGTTGGTATAGACTAAATAGCCGTCTACTTTGATATTCGGTATGACATAGGGTCCGGGAAGCATCACGACAGCATGAACATGGACTCCACCAGCCGGTGGGATCACAGGACCTAGGGAGGCATAGGCCCCTTGCTCATTATAGATCGTCCCTTCCAGGGCAACAAAAGTTCCGTCCTTTTTCGCACCGATCTTACACTGGATGGTCATTGGATGGCGCTTGCACGTAGAGAGTGTAATTTCTTCTCTGTCGTATTCCATCCTTACCGGTTTACCTGTCTTCCATGCTAAAACGGCTGCGCGAGCACCAATATCGATCGGAGAATCTTCCTTGCCTCCAAATCCTCCTCCGATCGGGGTCTGAACACATTGAACTTTGTTGATGAGCACCCCTAAGATGGAGGCAATATTTCTACGAACCGTAAAGGGCGCTTGCATGGGTCCTTTTACAGTAATCGTCCCGTCAGGATGAGGAATCGCCAATACGACATCGGGTTCAATATAGGCATGTTCCAAAATGGGAACGGTATAGGTTCTCTCCAAAGTCACGTCAGACTCCGCAAATCCTTTTTCTGTATCCCCTTTCCTGATCTTCGCCGTCGTTAGAAGATTGCCTCCTTCATGAACCTTAGGGGCATCAGGCTTCATGGCATCGATGGGTGAAAAAACGGCTGGCAGAAGCTCATATTCCACATCAATCAGCCCGAGAGCTTGAACGGCGATCTCTTCCGTATCCGCTGCAACCAGAGCGACTCCATCGCCAACAAATCTCACCTTATCCCCACAGATAACAGGCTGATCAGGAATGATCGCTCCAAATCCATTCCTTCCTGGAATATCTTTTGCCGTGAGAGCAGCCTTTACACCGGGTAAGGCTTTTGCCTTTTCGACGTCGATCTTCTTAATCAATGCATGGGGATAAGGACTCCGCAAAACCTTTCCAACAAGAGCCCCTGGATACTCAAAGTCGGCTCCATACTGTAACTTCCCCCTCACCTTATCGTAAGCATCCACCCGGATCTTCGATTTCCCCACGGTGCTCAATTCCTCAGCAAGGGTTGGCATCTCAACCCGAACTTTTTCCCTGATCAAAACCTTCTTCTTTTTCTTTTCCATTTCTAAACCCCTTGTTTCCTTATGGTCTCACTCGCCGCATGAATGGCATGGATGATTTTCTGGTACCCTGTGCATCGACAAAGAACCCCAGAGATGGCAATCTTCATCTCTTCTAAAGTTGGGTCGGGGTTTTGATCCAAGAGATTCTTTGCCGAAAGGAGCATTCCAGGAGTACAGAAACCGCATTGTATAGCTCCTTTTTCAACAAAGGCTTTTTGAAGAGGGTGAAGCTTTCCATCTTTTTCAAGTCCCTCTATCGTCATGATCTTTCCCCCATCCGCCTTCATTGCTGGAATGAGACAGGAAGTAACAACCTTGCCATTCAGGATGATTGAGCAAGACCCGCACTCTCCTGCTCGACAACCCACCTTTGTACCGGTCAACCCCAGGTCTTCCCGAAGCACATCAACTAAGAGATCATCGGGTTCCACCTCAAGGGTTACCATTTTTCCATTCACTTCTGTTTGGATTTTCTCTTTAGACATGCTTTCCCTCCAGACGTTCTATCCCTTTACGGATACCCCGCTCCACTAAATTGGCTACTATTGCTCTTCGATATTCTTCGCTTCCCCTGATAAGGCTCGTTCGAGGATTCGATTCTTGAGCAGCCTTTCGCGCTGCCTCCTTAATAACACCATCCTCTATCGGTGCAGAGGCCAACCTGTTCTCTGTTTCTTTTGCCCGAAAGGGAATGGGAGCCACAGGTCCCAGAGCAATCCTTGCGTAATGAAATGTCTTTTTCTTCAAATTTGCTGAAAGAACAACAGAGACCGTCAAAATCGGTAACGCCAGGGCCTTCCGTCTTGCTAACCGAAGGGAGATGCTGGTCTCGTTTTCTAACAATGGGGGAAAAGAGATCTCCGTTACCATCTCCCGAGTACTATCCACTGCTGTGATACCGGTATCAATGAAGAACTCTGTGAAGGGAATGATCCGTTCCCCCCTTTGACTCACGACTTTAACCCTTGCATCAAGAGCGAGCAAAGGAATCGTTGTATCGGCACCCGGTTGTCCGCTCACCACATTCCCCACGACCGTCCCTAAGTTCCGTATCTGTGGAGATCCAAGCCGGGATGCTCCTTCACTCAATGCAAGAGCCCTTTCCCGGATCAATGGTGACTCGGCCACTTGACTATGGGTGACCAGCGCCCCCATTTTGATAAACCCATTTTCCAATTTGATTTCATTCAACCCAGAGAGGCGAGTGATGTCTACCAAAACTTTCGGCTCTTTCTCCTTATTTCTAATCTGTGGAATGAGATCCGTTCCGCCCGCGATGATTCTTGCATGACCTCCAGATTCCTCTAAAAGCTTGAGGGCTTCAGGGATACTTTGAGGCCGGTAGTATTTCTCCCAATGGAGGCTCTTAGACCAAACCAAATTCATTCCCTGGTTCATGGGGGATCCTCCTCTGCATTTCCTTCTGGATCGTCTTTTTCTAAACTTCTATGGGTCTGAAAATTAACACTACCGCCATCACAGCAAAAACCATTGCCTCTGCAGCAGGTCCCCAGAATCGACCTGTCAGGGCCATCACCATACCCAGTACAAATGCAGCAATGGTCGTGCCTTTGAGGTTCCCAAGGCCTCCCACGATGACTACGGCGAAGCTGATTAATAGGATATGGAAACCCATATAAGGGTGCACCGTGGTGATTGGGGCGTAAAGAACCCCTCCTAAGGCAGCCAGGCAACTCCCTAAAACGAAAACGATGGAAAAGTATTTGTCCACATTGATTCCCAGGCTTCTCACCGCCTCTCGATCTTGCAAGCCTGCAACCACGATCTTTCCCACAATCGTCTTTTTGAAGAATAACCAGAGTCCAATACAGATCATTAAAGAAATCACAATAATGATTATCCGGTAGGAAGGCACGGTGACCGAAAAGCATGTCACACTCCTGCCCACGGGATCGCTCAAAGGGATGGGACTGGTTCCCCATATCCACTTGACAAGATCAACCCCAATGAGGAGAACAGCATAAGTGGCGATGATGGCATAATCGATTGACTCTCCATAGAGTCGGCGGATGATATACTTTTCAATGACGAAACTGAGAGGAATCACCACCAGGATGGCAATCAGTACGCCTTCAACAAAATTACACTTGAGCAACGGTAAAACAGCAACCAAGATGTATGCACCGGTGGTATAAATCATCCCATGGGCAAAATTGACAATCCTCATGCTTCCGAAAGTCAAAGAAAGCCCTATTGAAATGATGTAGAGGATACCTCCGATCGTTAATCCATAGATAAGGGTACTGATCATATCCCCCTCAGCCCTCCACCCGGCTCTTCCATTCTCCTCTAATACTTCCCCAGATCCCTTCTCTGAATTTAAATACAAGAATCAGGAGTGCTATCCCCAGAAACATCTCCCATCTCGGAATATATCTTGCGAGATAGTTACTGATCAACATATAAGAGACTCCCCCTAATATCGCTCCGTAAAGACTTCCGGTGCCCCCGATGAGGGCTGCAAAAATCACTTCAACATTTCTTGTAGGGTCAATGAAGCTTGGGTTCACATAGCTGTAATTAATCGTCGAGAGGGCACCCGCAAAGGCAGAGATGGAAGAGGAGAGGATGAAGGTGATCCATTTGTAAGTAAAGGTATTGTATCCCAAGAACTGGGCTCTCGTCTCATTTTCTTTAATGGTCCGCAATAGAATGCCATAAGGAGAAGAAGTCAATCTCTTCATGAAATAATAGGTCAGGACGAGGCAGAAGAGTGAGAACCCGAAAAATACCTTTGGATTTGTCAAGTTTAAGAAAGGGATAACTGAAAAAGTGAGGGAAAGACCATCCTCTCCTGCTGTAAATTTTGCGAAAGCAACCAGGGCGAGGAAGTACCCCACCTGGTTAAAAGCAAGGTTAACCAGAGCAAAACAGGCGCCGGTCGCCCTCACAATCACAGGAGCCAGGATCCCTCCCACCAATGCTCCTGCACAAATTCCAATCAGAATGGCTAAATATGGGTTTGGAGGTCCATACCGTACCAGAAGGCCTGCCGCATAGGCACCCGAACCATAGAATAGCATATGGCCGAAGGAAAGTCTGCCCATGTGCCCATAAAGAAGGTCAAATCCGATGACAAAGATGCAGAAGATAATGAAATCTGTTGTGCGATGGATGGAGGTCCCTAAACCAAGGATGACGAAACCCAGGGCGATGACGAGAGCCCCCAGTGCTCCTGAATTTAGAATTTTTTTTATCATTCCAATTCTCCGGATAAGGCTTCGATTTTAAAGATAACCCTCCAGTGCATTGGACTTCTCTATCACCGTCTTATCCGTAATCTCTTTTAAAATACTACCTTCTTTCATCATGTAAACCCGATCCGCCATTCTCGAAACCACCGAAAGGTTCTGTTCTACGATTATCATGGAGATCTGACCTTTCATCTTCGTGAGGACATCTAAGATTTCCTCCATGATGCCTGCCGATAGACCTTCTGTGGGTTCATCAATGAGAAGGAGTTTCGGTTCTCCAATTAACGCCCTCCCAATTAAAAGAATCTGTCTTTGGCCACCACTTAAACCCTTTGCTTTAGAATTGATCAGAATGCCCATTCTGGGATAGAGGCTCAGGATTCTATTAATGGAATCGGAAAGTTTCTCTTTCGTGGGGTAGGCTGCAAGTTCTATATTTTCCTTCACGGTCAGTTCACCAAAAACTCTCTTGTCTTGAAAGACATACCGGATCCCCATGAGGGCCACTTTCTCAGGAGGGATACCCTGAATGGACTGATGATCGAATAGGATGGAACCTTTGGAGGGTTTCAAAAAGCCTGCGATCGTCTTGAGGAGAGTCGTCTTTCCTGCTCCATTTCTGCCCACAATGAAAGCCACCTCCCCTTTGAGGATATGGAGATTAATCTCATGCAGGACCTTGGCGTGACCATAGTGGACGTCGACCCCCTCGAGGCTTAAGAGCATATGACCTCTTCCCTCCCCCAGTAGACCTGCCTGACCAGCGGATCGCATAGCACTTCCTGGGGTTTTCCTTCTGCAATGAGCCTTCCTTCATGCATCACGCTCAATCTTCCGACCAGATTAACAATCCTCGATATTTTGTGCTCAATAAGAATCAGTGTGAAATTCTTTTTCACTTCATGGATGAGACCCAACACTTCGTTAATCTCGGCATCGCTCAATCCTGCCAGAGGTTCATCCAGAAGAAGAATCCGTGGGTTCAGCGATAAAGCAATGGCAATCTCCAGCTTCCTCTTATCTCCATAAGACAGTTCAAATGCTCTCAGGTGTGCCTTATCGGAGATGCCCACTGTTCGAAGGGCCTCTAAACAAGCCTCCACCGTTTTAGAATGGTGTGCCTCTTTAAAGAAAAAACTCCTTTTCGATGTGTAATCCTTCTTAAATCTTATCTTTGCCAAGACCAGATTGTCGAGAGCGGTGAGCGAATCGAACACGGAGACAAGTTGAAAGGTTCTCACCAGGCCCATCGTCACCCTCTGATAAGGAGGCACGGAGGTGATATCTTGACCCTGAAAATAGATCGTGCCCTCGCTGGGTGGGAAAAACCCGGTTAAGAGGTTGAAAAATGTGGATTTCCCTGCACCATTCGGACCGATGATTCCTGCTGCCTCTCCCTCTCTGATTTCGAAGTTCACATCGTTGACAGCAGTAAGGCCATTAAACCTCTTGCTAAGGTTCTTTGTCTCGATAAGAATATTTGCTGGCAATTTCACCCTCAACGAGAAAGGGAGGGTAAAAATCAACCCCTCCCTCTCGGTCTTATAATCCAAATCTTAGTATCCAAGTTCTTTTAGTGGCGGAAGATAGTCTTCCCCGGTATAGGCTCCGATTACATTCACAAGATCCCACTTATCCTTCCTCTCCTTGGGTCCCTTTCCCACAACCACGAAGGACCCATATTTGAATAGAGGCTGGTGATCCGCCCTCCAAACTCCTGGACCCCTCATGGAATCGAATTTGGGATGACTCATGATGGCCTTGGAAATAGCCTTCGGGTCTGTCGATTTCGCAATCTCCATTCCACGTATTGCTTCTTTGACTCCAATATAGGCAATGGCAGCATAGGGATCAGGCGGATAATTGTATTCTTTAATGTACTTTTTTACAAAATCTTCCGCCGCCTTCACAATGGCAGGGTCGTTGAAACCGGTCATATTCCAGTACCAAGACATGAGCGAATTCACCCCCTCCAACGCCTCCGGAGGTATGCCACCTCCAAATACGTTTGTCATCCAGTCAAACCATATCTTTGTGCTCTTTTTCAAACCCGTTTCGTGAGCTTGTTTCAGGACGTTGATCGCATCGACTCCCCAGTGGGCCATCATCACAATATCGGGCTTTTTTTCAGCAATCTTTAAAAGGTAGGGAGTGAAATCAGGAGTTCCCACCGGTGATTCAGCATATTCCCATTTGGCCCCGTACTTCTCGATAGCATCCTTTGCCCCCGCCTTTTGATCCCATCCGAAGGCGTATGCGGGTGCGAAGACGTAAATATTCTTGTACCCAAGTTTATTGATAATGTAAGCGGCTCCAGCAAAACCAATGGAGTAAGCACCCCCATGAACACCAAAGGTATCGTCTGCAATTTCGTCCTTCTTGAACATGGTCATTGGAGCGACACAAACAGAGAAGTAAGGAATGGGGACTTTCTTCACTTCTTTATTCAAGGCTGCAGAAATAGCGGCAAACGTTGATCCAACGATGGCCTGAACTTTATCCTCATAGACCAACTCCCTGAACCTTCTGAGGGCGACATCCGGCTTCGTTTCATCATCCCTCACCACAAACTCCACGGGAACCTTCTTCCCTCCTATTTTCGCTCCTCCTCCCTCGTTGATCTCTTTGATAGCCAGTTTTGCCCCTTCAAGTTGGACAGGGCCGATGGGCGAGCCTGCACCAGTCAATCCAAACATCAAACCTATTTTCAATTTATCCACTTCCTTACCATTCACCCCATTTACCATTGAGAAACTCAGTGCGAAAACGAACAGGAGAACTGTTAAAATAATTTTTGTTGTTTTCATACTTTTCCCTCCATCAAATTTGATTTAATTAATATGAGAATTTTATACGACTTTTCATTCCATGAGTCAACCCAAAATTCTACCCCGGGAAGGGACGTGGAGAAGACGGGAGACATAGCGCGAGCCAAAGAACACTGGCAAGGAGATCTTGACTCAGATTCCTCAAGTGAATGGGCAAATTACATAAAAACACCTCTAAACACAAAATAACAGTTTAAAGACTACTGCAAGGACTTCCCAAAGTATTCTATTTATAGATTTCCTCATTTCTTCCGCTTTAAATAGGTATCAAATCACAATACCAAAAGCGGCTATCTCTCAAGACAACCTCTCCTTTTGCGTATGATACGTTTTTTTGAAATATCGGCCCATCGTATACATATGAATGAAATTCTCCATTCTCGCCGCAAGGATCAACGTTAGCAGGAAGTTCAGATAACAATTGCCTGTCAAAGAGTCTGCCAACAAATTTCTTGTCGAGAAAATTTGAGTCGATGCAAGTAATAACCGCCTTGAAGCCCAAATTTATGAATTCATGGGCGAGCTCAGTGGTATCCCTTTTCCATATCGGGAAGATGGCCTTCATCCCTATCTTCGCTAAGTGGTCCTCTCGATGTCTTCTCAAATCCTCTAAAAAGATGTCCCCAAACACTACGGATAAGACCCCTGCCGTCAGATGCTTTTGAAGAACCTCTCTCATTTTGGCTTCATACTCTTCGTTAGAACAATTCTTCGATATATAGACTTTTTCAATCGGGAGACCTAAAGAATTCGCCTGCCGTTCAAGAAGGATACTCCGAACACCATGCATACTGATTCTGTTGTAGTCTTCTGTCAGGGTGGTTAGTAATGACACGATCTCGTGGTCATTCCTTCTTTGTAGCTCATAAAAGGCTAAAGCACTATCCTTGCCCCCGCTCCATGTAAAAAGAACTTTTCCAGTCATTTGTCACACCTGATACATTCTTTCTTCTTTCCCCTTTCATCTTTAGGTTCTTCACCATTTCTAAAAACTCCTCCTTGGTGAATATCTCCTTTCCGCAAGGAATCTGGTAAAGATTCTTCACTGCGGAATAATACGAAAATAAGTACTTACCACATTTGTCAGTTGAATCTTCCCGTCTCGAATATATAGAACATAACACTCCAAACGGCGTGAGCCAGCATTTTTAGTATGAATCTGTACCCTGATCGTTCCTGGCGACCCATAATTTACATCCATTACTTTGAAACAGTGTGGCCCATCACCTGAAAAGTCGAAACAGGCTGCTCTGATCTCTGGCTCACCCTCTGCCTCAAAACTGATATGCACTACAAATGGTAAATGTATCCTGATGTTCTCTTTTTCTGGGACGAGCATACTTAATAATCTTAGCTCACCAGGAGCAAGGGGTTTAGTCGGCACTGTGGCACAGGAGGAAACTCCTAACAAAACCGCTCCAATCATTAAAACGGCTATTGAGATAGACTTCCTATTCACAGACATGCCTTAGAATCCCCTTTTCTTTTACCTTCTTTCTTTTTCCTTTTGTTTTTCATAGTCTTTCCTTCCCTCACGAATCCTTCTGGAATTGATGGTGAGAGTTCCCTTATGGCGATCCTTGGAATATGACAATGACATCTCTGTATTTTTGCCCCACCAACCATAAAAAAAATCCGTACGTTCTATCGTTGACGGTCCTCTCCATGCCCTTTCATACGCCTTTTTCATAAGTTCCTCAGACTCAAGGGCTTTTCCGAATTGCTCAAATAACTCTTTTTTAAGAGCCTCAAAATTTTCCTCACCTTTAATATCGATCCATACACCCTCGAAATTTCCCATCCAAAATGAATAAAATATATTTTCAAGTTTTGACTCACCTATCGCTAAAGTATCCCCTTTTCTTGTATACCAGACTAAATCACTATCAGTTGATTTGTCTTGTTCAACTTTCTCCAAGTCTTTCAACGTAGATATCTCGGTTCCCCACTTGATACCCCTGAAGCCGTCTGGGTCGGAGCGAGGCTTAGAAGATCGTGTGGAAGCAAAACAACCTATCAAAAAGATAATGAATAAAATAGCTAAAATCTTAACCTTCTTCATGGCTCCCATTTTTAGTCTTACCATTTTACTCCCTCTATCCCCCCCGATTCTCTTGATTTACCTTTGAGGTTTTACAGATGTGCTTTAGTGGGTAATCGGGTTATTACCAAATTTTCGCTACTTCTTCTTTCTCCCAATCTCCTGATCCACCACCCTCGCCATCTCCCTTCCATATGACACTTATAAATCGGTTTATTTGATTTCCTTCTCGCATCCATCACAAAAATACAGACTTACTTCTGAATCCTCCGTTGTAATAGCCTGTTCAATTTTTTTAAATATTTCACTATCTTTATTAATACACTCTACACAGTAAATATTTCCGTCTTCGGTGTAATAACCGACTACCCCTTTTTTTTCGGTCATTTCTTATCCCCTTTCACTGGTGAATATCCCCTTTTCAACAAGCAACCTGGTGAGGGCTTCTTGCTAAACTACCTGCGACATGAGGAGTTCTTCAAAGGAAACGATTTGTTTAGAGGCAAGAGGGATTGTCATGGGAACCTCCGATAAATACTAAATTTTATAAGATTGTGATGACTTGTTATGCTATAAATTGCAAAATAAATTCAAAGATGATCATTGTCAGCCCTAAATAAAACAATTTGGGGTGAAGGAAAGAGGCCCAATACACTTTGTCCCTATTTTTATCCGGTTGGTATGCATCTCCAAGGTTCTTACCAAATGAGAGTGCAATCATTATGGTTCCTATTATATTCAGAATCAAACCTATTCTGGCAAGTGTTAAATATCCTTTAGTTTCAATAGGAGTGTATTAAATGAGAAACATAATGTCAATGGGAATTGGAAGAGTGGTTTACCGATAACAAAAATTTGACAAAGAAGTCATTAAATTTTACAAATCACTCTTTTAATGAAGGGGAAAATCAATTTTAGGAGTTTGAGATAAAGTGTCATCGTTGTGGTAGTGTAATGGTCTATGAAAGATTCTACGGTCCCGATGAACATTTTTTTGGATGGAGATGCTTCTTGTGTGGAGAAACTATTGATCAGGTAATTTTAGAGAATCGCTATTGGTCGAAGACAGGGGGACAGAATAAGGAAAGAAGGAGAGAAATAAATACGTGATGACGACTGAAGCAATTGATTCATACTTAGCGGGTTGGCGGTTCAAATCCGTCCGTGGGCTTCAATAAAAAATCAAAGGGGCTGATCCAGTTAGGTTAGCCCCTTTTTTATTTATATCTAATTTCAATCCTATTATTGATTTTTGATGGTTTGACGCTCAGTCCCCTTTCCCTTAACCCTCTGTTTTAGCAACCCTGGTTGGTTTCTTGGTCATCAAATAGATAGACATTAAAACAAACCATGCAATTACAGTGAAAAACACGGATCATTCCAGAATAGGTTTTAGCCGAATACGGGATCGTACCAATCGATGTGGATGAAGAGTGTACCCATGGGCTGGACTGATTATATAAGGTATTATAAGAAAGGATGCAAAACTAGCAACTGTAACGATCCCTGGAATTAAAAGCCACTTCGATATCTTATTCTGTTTGTCAAAGATGATGACGAGGTTGAACAAGGTGATCGCGACTATCCCGCTGTAAAAGAATGAAAAAGTCAGCACATCATGAATGAAAAAGTTGTTCATGGGAAATACCCCCACCAAGCTACAAGAAATACAAGAAAAAATGCCAAATGCTGTGGCAACGTAGCCTAGTTTAGTGTGGATATATAAACCCAATCCTAGCACAAAGATCACTAGGACGAGACTGCCTACGATCAAACTAGTGTTGAAAACAGGTGCCAATCTTGAAACCCCGACTTCGCCTAATTTGGAAATATAATGATTTAGGATGGAATAGGATTCACCCTTGTTGCCGTGGTATAGAATAGCCGTTATTAGCGACCCGAGTATCATAATAGCTGGACCTAAGAAACCGCAAACGTATGTAAGCTTGTTGAAATCAACTTTCATGATGCATCCTCCTTTTCCCTCTCTTGATTGAGGGTGCCATAATAGCCTTTAGTAAATCGGTCAGGATGCCAAACATAGATTAAATCTCCTCAATAAGTGCTTACTAAATTGAGATAGAGAGACAAGAGAAATTTAAAAAAATCCTTGACTCTTTTCCTCTGAATCCTGTAAGTTATTTTCCAATTGTTTCTCAATAAAAAAGGGATCAGTCAGAGGAGGGCTCATAACTGATCCCCGTCAGTACACCAAATGGGGGGTGAAACAAGGGGGTGATTTGGTGTACTGGCTTTTTTAGGGATAAAATATACGATGGAAACATTAAAAGAGGGTTAAAATTGAATTAAGTTTTCTTAACCAATAAAGGGGAAAATCAATTTTAGGAATTTCCTATGAAGTGTCATCTTTGTGGTAGCGTGATGGTTTATGAAAAATTCTACGGTCCCAATGGGCATTTTGGGGGATGGAGATGCATCCTGTGTGGAGAAATTATTGATCAGGTAATTTTAGAGAATCGCTATTGGTCGAAGACAGGGGGACAGAATAAGGAAAGAAGGAGAGAGTGTGATACTTAAAATATGACCCCTTAACCTGCTGGCCATGATGCATGGATAGTAGTTCCTTTCCCTTGGATGGATTCTATAGTAAAAGACCCACCTGAAAGTTCAGTTCGCTCTCTCATGCTACCAAAACCCAATCCCTTTTTGTAACTCTCCATTGAAAAAATTTCCTCCACATCGAATCCTTGGCCGTTGTCCTGAACAGTCAATTCTATTGGGCCATCGGTTTTTCGCAAAGAGAGTGTGACGAGGTCTGCTTTACTATGTTTAGCAATGTTATTCAAGGCTTCTTGGGAGATTCGATAGATTACTGTTTTCAAAGAGTGAGGCACATCATCTTCTGATATGTCAATCTCTTTCTCGATTCGGATGTGAGAAAAGGTTTTCTGAAATTCTCGGCAATGCCAATCGAGGGTTGTTAAAATACCCAAATCATCCAGAAGTGAGGGTCGCAAGTTCGTCTGTATCCTTCGGGATTCTTCCATCGTCTGTTGAACGGTTGGAATAAGATCCTTCAATGATTCAGGGGTCGCAACACCTCGTTCCATCTGTTGAATGATATCCTCTACTTTGAATTTGATGACACTCAAAGCCGACCCAATACTATCATGGAGTTCGTTGGCAACCAGTCGTCTTTCTTTTTCCTGTGCGGTTAGGAGTTGAGATGTGAGGACCCGAAGCCGATTCTCTGATTCTTTTAATGCTGCCATCTGCTTATGCCTTCCCCTTAAATACACCAAGGAGAGGGCGACAACCATGAATATCAAGAGCGAGATGATTGCAATCAGAATGAAATATGGGAATACTGATTGGAAAACTTCACCCCTTGCTTTTTCGACAATGACCGACCATCCAATCCCCTGAACGGGTGTAAAAGTCACATATTTAACTCTATTTCCGTCAGAAGAGTCCTGAATCTTAACATCACCTTTTTCCCCTTCCATAGCCTTCTTGACAAACTCAAAGGATGGATAATCAATGACTTCCTTTTTATAAGGAAATCTATTGCTGAAAATGATATGTCCTTCCTGATCGATCAGGGTTATCTTTGCATCAATGCCCAAGCCAATCTCGCTGACAATCCTCTTGAAAAAACCCGTGGTTTGAACACCGGCAAGTATTCCTATCACTTTGCCTTTTTCATCACGGATAGGAGAACAAACCGATACGGCAAGATCCTTTTCCCCCACAATCATTATATAGACGCTTGAAACATAAGCCTTCCATTCCTTGCTCACACCCTTATACCAATCCCTGTAAGAGAGATTTTGATTGAACGCTTCCTTATAAATAGGGAAATTAGCCCATAGAGTGCCACCCGGATCGGTGATAAATACCATTTCGATCTCGGGGTTATCCTTTACAAGACTGGTGAGATGCCTAACGGCTTCCTCGAAATCTTTCCTCTTGACCGAATCCACTAACAATCGCCGACTCCCGTATGATCGAATAACACCAATGGCCGCTCTCTGATGTTCCAGAATAATCTTGGCAAATAAGGTGGCTCTTATTTTGTTTGATCGAATCGTATGATTGATTGCAGTGTTGTAAGTTTTGTAAGCAACCCAGCAGGCCACTCCAAAGATAAAAACGAAGGATATTAAGAGGCTTGATATGAAAACAGAAGGCTTTTCCAACGAATAAACTTTCAGGCTCTTTAATGGCATTTTCTTTTCATCCTATATCATCTCATCTGATTAATGCAGCTTCTTGTTCCACACCAATCCAAATATTACGCCCTTTATTAATCTTCTGCAACTTTTTATCGCTGATAAATGTGCGGGGATAGTTGGGAGAACGGCCTGGATCGGAAAAGTTCCTGGAACTTCAAAACAAGCCCTAAAAACTTACCATACTCCCATTGTCTAAAGGCTTATTATTGAGAATCAGAAGGGTGGCCGCCTCTAAAATTCTTAGCAGCTCTTGAAAACGAAAAAGGTTAGACTATCTCCCGTTCAGTCTCCTGATCCGTCTGTTGATTTACATTAAGAGACATTAAAATATGTATTTTTGTGTATTCCTAACGTAAGCTCGAATTGAATAGTTTCGCTGGTGTTAGAATTGGTGGGATTGGGTGGTGTCAATCTGTGATTTTCTGTGATGCGAAGTGATATTTATTTAAAATGAAAAAGGGCTACAAATTATTGATTCAACTTGTAGCCCTTTAATTTTTACTGGAGGCGGCAACCGGATTTGAACCGGTGAATAACGGTTTTGCAGACCGTCGCCTTACCACTTGGCTATGCCGCCCTTTGGAGCGGGAAACGGGATTTGAACCCGCGACTTCAACCTTGGCAAGGTTGCACTCTACCGCTGAGTTATTCCCGCCTCTCCCATCATCCCTTCCCAAAATTTGACACCGAAATGACGAGAACGATATAAAAAATAACAAGTTTTAATCGGGGATGTCAATAGGCAATCTCAAAGAAAAGTTCGGAGTTCAGAGTTAGGAGTTCGGAGTAAAAAAAGTGGTTTAGACGATAATGGACTTCAGATATTTCCTGAAATAGTCAATTCCAGAGATGACGGCAATCCCTAAGGCAACCCATAGAAGAGTCAACCCAATCGGACGAAAATTAATGAAAAAATAGCTCCCGTCGAGGATAAGAAAAAAAATGGAAGCCACTTCGAAAACCGTTTTGTACTTTCCCAAAGTGCTCGCAGAAATAATGAGATCCTGAGAAACGGCAATTCCCCTTAGCCCTGTAATCGCAATTTCCCTTCCGACAATGACAATAACCATCCAGACAGGAATCTCTCTCGCTGGAATGAGTGCGATGAGAGCCGTGACGATCAGGAGCTTGTCCGCAAGGGGATCAAGAAATTTTCCCAAGGTGGTCACCAATCCACGGCGTCTTGCGAGATACCCGTCGAATGTATCGGTAACAGCGGCTCCAAGAAAGAGCAGCGCGGTGAGGAGTTGATATCCCCGGCCCATGTAAAAAAGAAGGACAAGGATAAGAGGAATCGCTAGAATCCTGAGGACCGTTACCCCATTGGGCAAGCTCAGTATCTGTTGGCGATTGAGTTTTTCCATGAGGGGATCATTGCTTGTGGTATCTCCCGAGCCAACCCGGGAGGTCTAAGGCCTATAGGATTGATAATAGCTCAACACTTTCTTGACGTAATCCACTGTTTCCCGATAAGGAGGGATCGAACGTAACTCGCCAACGACGTTCTCACCGGCATTGTAGGCGGCTAAGGAAAGTCGGAGATCATTATTAAAAAGGGAGAGGAGATACTTAAAATAACGCACTCCCCCCTCAATATTCTCTCTGGGGTTAAAAATGTTTGAAACACTCATCCGGGAAGCGGTTTCTGGCATCAATTGCATCAATCCCTTCGCCCCTTTTCTTGAGGTAGCAAAGGGATTGAATGCAGACTCTGCTCGAATCATCGCCTTGATCAAGGCAAAATCCACCTGATATTTTTTGGAAAACTCAGAAATAAGTGAGTCATATTGATTAGAATCTTTTATATAGGAAACAGAGGAGGAGTGGTTTTCATCTCCAACATCTTCTTTACTCTCCCGGATATAGAGTTTAAACTTGGGGTCTCTCGGGCAGTTGGTGAAATGAATGACCCCCCTTTCATCTACGTAACGATAAATCCCTGCCGAAGATGGGGAAGTGAGAAGAAATAAGCAAATAAATATCACTAAAGTGACAATATATTTCATTAAATTTCAATCCCCTGTATCAATATTGACAAAGAAATTACCATAACTTGTCACTTCTGTCAACAAATTTCAATCCCAAATCAATTCATAAAGTTTTTCAACTTTATGAAATTAAAGGATTTTTATGAATTTAGATCGAATTGATCTTTTTAAAATAATGCAATCTTTATGCCGATTCTTAATTATTTTATTTACCCCTCCCCTTCAACAGAATCTTTACTTTTTCTTGAAGATCGTCGCCCAGCGTGTAGGCAATGGGAAGGACAAAGAGGGTGAGGTATAGACCATTGCCCTCGGAATTACCTCTGTGACTTCAACTTTTCTTTCTTCCAATACCGTTGGACTGGGATTCGAGGAAGTACTTGGAGCATCAAACCCTCTTGAACCACACCCCCATAACAACAATGCTATCAACAAGCCTATTTCCAAATGATGTTGCCTGAATCTCATGATTTGCCTCTTTACGCTATGTGCATACCGCTAAGCACTTAGCGTTTTCTATTCTTACGGATACATCCTTCCCATGGCTCGTTCCAACTGTGCCTTGGCGACGTTGAAATCGCTCAATGCGCCATAGTAATTGACGCTGGCTTGGGCGAGTAAAGTCACGGCATTTACAACATCGGTTTGTGTCGCCACCTGGTACTTGTATCGCTCTTCGTTCATCCTTAAATTCTCCTCAGCCTGCTCAATGGCCTTCTCCGCAACGTTGAGATTCTTTTCTGCTACCAGCATGTTGAGATAATCATTCTTCAGTTCTAATGTGATCGAGTCGATGAGCTGAGTTTTCGAATCTTCAGCCTGGGTGATTTTCACCTTGTTCTCCCCCACTTTGAAATAAGTGTTTCCCCAATTCCAAAGGGTGAATGTGGCTAAAGCCTCAACCATCCACCTGTCACTTTGTATGCCCCTTTCCAGCGTCCACCAGTCAGAGGACCGACTATAGTTACCCGTAAGACTGATCGTCGGGAAGAACCCACTTCTTGCAATTTTGACATTCTCCTTCGCCTGGTCGATATTCAACTGAGCAGTCTTTATCTCTGGCCTCAGCCGGAGCGCCTCGTCAAGGGACTGCTCGTACGAGAGAGGAAAGGCTTTGTATGCAAGAATATCGACCACCTCGAGCGGTGTATTGATCTCTCTCCTGAGCAGTATATTGAATGAAGCCTTGGCCGTGGCCACGTCATTTGCCGCCTTGACCAGTGACTGCCTGGCATTAGCCAAATTCACCTCAGCCAGAAGGACATCATTTTTTGGAACAATTCCTACTTCGAAGAAAGCTTTTGTCACCTCGAGTTGAGCCTCGAATTGTTTAACCTGTTGTTCGGCCACTAACAAGAACTTCTCCGCCCTTAAAATAGTAAAATACCCCACCCTCACCTGAAGAACCAGATCCCGCTTTGCCGTCTCCAGGGTCTCCTTTGAGAGATCCACTCCTAACTTAGCTGAGCGATAGGTCGCCAGGTTTAACCCTCCTGTAAAAAGAGGCTGAGAGACTGTGGTATTAAAATTGTAAACGTTACTATTAGTTGATGGGGAGATGCCGGTGATTCCTCCCCCCAAATTGCCAATAAAAGCCGGGTAGCTCCATTTGGTATAGCTGTATTGTCCTATCCATTGAGGAAGGAAATTTGTGATCGCCTCCTTACGCCTGAATTCAGAACCATCAACCCCCACCACGGCAGAATGGAGAGTCAGACTCCGTTCCATGGCGATCTTTATGCTCTCCTCCAGGGTGAGGGGTTTTTGAGGTTCTTGCGCCCAGACAACACCTGCGGAAACAATTGCCCACAGGATGAATCCGACGAACCATTTCATTTTCATCGATCTATCTCCTCCTTCCATCCTCATACCCTTTGACGTAGTATGACAATATTTATTCATTTATGAATAACAATTCATTTTAACTGCAAAAAAGAGTATGTCAAACTAATTTTTTATCTCCCTGGGTTCGTCTTGTCCAAACCTGAATCCCTTTTCTTTGGAACCCACACTTTTCCTTTTTCTATTCTATGAATGACTTTCCATCCTTTTGGGAGCCATTGTCCCGAAATCGACCGATGATGACATTTCTATGGAAACTTTTCGGAACATTCGAAGGCAGTTTTTTCTCTCCCTATGACCTCCAATTTTTCCAATCCTCTTTGAAAGGATCCGGTTTCCCTATATGGGCGACATAGAAACCTCGACAAAACCCTCCTAACTCTTATCCCAAGTAGGCATATTGAATCCCCTGAGACTCAAGATTTCTTTACAGGAACTCTTTATTAAATTGGGGAAAACGACTGGTGGAAAAACTCCGGACATCCACACCGACTCTAATTCTACGTTCTAAAAGAAGGGTTAAAAATTCGTCAAAGGATCAAGGGCGGGTCCCGAATGTATAAATGGTTTCCCCTGATTCAGGATTTGGATGAAAGGGAGACAATCTTTCCACTCACCTCCAGTGTATGAACCATTATCCCTTTCAAGGATTCAATGATGCCCAGATAAATGGGTGAATGTTTGGGGACACAGATTCCCTGAATCAGCCTCTCCTCATGCTCTTCGGAATATCCATTCGCAATTTTGAACATGGACCTCCCCTCTTCTCCGATTCGTTGGGCAAGGAGTTTGTTCTGGGTAGTAATGAGATTCGGAAGGTTTTCTAAAAGTCTCATGGCTTCTTGAAAGACATCGTTCACCTCTTTGACCGCTCGATCACTAAAGAGGATGTGGTTTTGAGACTTGGCTCTTAAGCGATCGAAAATTCCTTCAATATTATAAGTCATGCGATCGAAACTGGAGGCAATCGAGAGATAAGGTTTCGCCCATTCCCTCCCTTTTTCACTCGATGGACTCTTTGAAATAATGAAACCGGTCAACTCTGAGGAATATTGGTGAATCTTATCCTTGACCTCTTCCGCTTCTTTGAAAGAATTCTCTGTGGGCCTTCGAAACGCCTCGAAAGCCAATTCCAACATCTTCATCAAACTCTGACAAATCAGGATTATCTTCTCCCTTATTTCTTTGTCCATCTTCTTCCCCCTTTTAATGGATCAATGAATTTTTTATCTCAAAGGATGGGCGCGCTTCTGTTTCAATAAGAATTTCCTTCATTAAAAAAGTTTCAACTGATCTTTGGACTCCTCCCCTCCCTTTCTCTCAGGGAAAAGATTGATTTTTCCATAAACGCCGTCATGGCCTGGAATAATCGAAACCCTTCCCTGCCTCATTCGGACAATCCCCTCCAGGATATTTGGCGGAACAAATGAAGCCAATTCATCGGGAGTATCATCGAGAAGAATTCTAAATTCTGAGCCTCCTCGGTCGATCAACCTTTCATACTCGCCCTCTACCGCCTTTGTCCCAACCCGAACGCCCAGTACCGCAGCAATGATCTCCTCCAATGGGATGAGGTGGATGGAAGGGATGACATTCTTCGGTATAAAGCCCTCCGGACGGTCAGCGAGTTCCTCTACTCGATGCATCACCCCGACCGTCAACTTCTTACGACAGTTCGGGCAGAGGTACTGGTTCGCCTTCGTTTGGGAGGGAGAGAAGATCACGCCACATTGACGATGCCCATCATAATGATATTTCCCTTCCTCTGGAAAGAATTCGATAGTGAATAGAAGTTTCTTTCGATCTTTCTTTCGAATCGTCTCAGCAATCTCTTGATAATCCAATGCACAATCGAAGGCATTGGCCTCCCTTCCCAACCGATTTGGAGAGTGGGCATCTGAATTGGAGAGGAGGGTAATGGGATCGAGGGCTGACAACCTCCAATTCATTTCAGGATCCGACGAGAGGCCTGTTTCAATGGCATGAATATGAGGAGACAGTTCTCCAAAACATTCCTCAATGGAGTCGAATCCTGAGTTAGCCCCAAAGATCGAAAACCAAGGTGTCCAGGCGTGGGCAGGGATGATCAGGCAATCCATGGAAATGTCTAAGATCATCTTCGCCAATTCTTTTGCAGTAAAACTAAAAATGGGTCTCCCATCTGAAGAGAGTTTTCCAAGGTTTCCCAATTTAGAACGAATGGCCTCTACCACCTCAAAACTGGGGGCAAAAATGAGGTTGTGGATCCGCCTAACCTTTCCATTCTGAGTATAGATATTGCTCACTTCTGTCGTTAAAATATATTGGACGCCTTGATCCCCCTTTTTCAGCTTGAAGAGACCATTGCCTAAAGGCTCTAATTTTGATCGCAACTCTGCAAAATAGATTGGGTGGGTAAAGTCACCAGTCCCGAGAAGTCCAATTCCTTTTTTCTTTGCCCATCGAGCAAGGGTTTCCACCTCCATCTCCTTGCTCGTGGCTCGGCTGAATTTAGAATGAATATGAAAATCGGCAATAAATCGCATAGTATTTCAAATTTCAGATTTTAGATTTCAGACTATTCGTTAGTTTAGTTTCTTTTGTTTCTCTTGTTCATTTGGTTAACTAAAAAGACCAAATAAACTAAAGAAACCAAATAGATCAATTAAATCTGCGATCTGCCATCTGCACTCTCAGTGAAATGTCTTAACCGCTGGATGGCTTCTATCTTTTCTCGATCTCCTACCTTGGCTTTATCAATCGCCCCTTTCAATACTTCAATCGTCTTATCATAGACCTTCCGATCCACTGGATAGGGATGACCATCCTTTCCCCCATGAGCAAAACTGAATCGAGTTGGGTCTTTGAAACTGGGTTTGACCCCGTGAATCAGCTCTGAGATCAGGCTCAGCGCCCGAAGGCTTCTAGGACCCACTCCTTTGATTCCAAGAAGCTCCTCAAAATTGTTTGGCGAACGGTCATAGATTTGGATAAAAATCTTTTCCAATCTCTCCAGACGGCTTTCCTCCATTGGAATGGGATGCTCTCGGGGGAGATAAAGTTCTATTGCTCTTTTTCCTTCTGCGATCAAAAATTCTGTTTTCTCATGGGAAAGATCTGTAATCGCTTGTCTGGTCCTTTCACTCTCATGAGCAACCAGATTTAAACCTTCTTTTCTTTGATCACAACACACCGCCCAGTGCGGTTCACAGACAAAATCTTTTATCCCCTGGCTGAACCAATGATATCTTCGGGCATACCGGTTTTCCTCATTCATGCCTTGTTGGATCACTGCCCACTGTCCGGTTTGGGTGAAGAAGAAAGTATGATGATAAATTTGATACCCATCCTGAACGGCTGCACTATCAACCTTTGCAGACATCCGGCTTGCATAAATAAGAGGGGTCCCATTCATGGCTCTTTGATTACAAATCTCCTCAATTTCAATGGGAGTCTTTCTGGAGGCCCTTCCTTTCCCTCCCGCCATGAAGAACCCCAGTTCCTTTTCCATCCCTTTGATCCCCTCTTTCATTGCACCGCAGACGGTCGTCGTCACGCCGCTCGAGTACCAATCAAACCCTAACACACAGCCAAAAGCCTGGAACCAGAAAGGGTCAGAAAGTCGGAAAAGCATTTCTTCCGTTCCATAAGCATTGATGATGAAAAGGGTAATTTCCCTTGCAAGGCTTTCCATCCTTTGGAAAAGCCAAGAGGGTGCTTTCCCATAATGGAGCGGAAGATGGGCCACGCCGGTCTTCATTTCATACTATCCTTTCCCCAGCCTTTTGAGCACCTTTTCATAGCAGGTGTAAATTTCCAATTCTCACCCTTCGGAGTCCTTCTCCTTCGGCTACCTCTTTACAACGGATGGCTAAATCTCTGGGAGTCACGGGTAGATCGTTGAAAAAGAACTGAGGGTAAAAGGCTAACAGGGCATAGGGGATATCTGGATTGAGGGAAGCAATCCATCTTGATATTCCCCGAACCTCTTCTTCATCAATATAGCCTGGAACAAGAAGGGTGCTGGCAATCAAAAGAGGTGGCTTGGGTCTCTCTTTAATCCATGGGACCACCCGCTCGAAATTTCTCTTTGTCCTTTCATTGGAGACACCGCAAAGAGCGGCATGAAGGGAATCATTCCATGCCTTGATGTCAAATTTGATACATCCCCCTGAGGTCAAAGAGAGATCAACCATTTCCTTTAAAAGATCTGGGTTCATCGATCCATTCGTTTCCCAACAGATTCGAAGAATCCTGCCCTTCGCCCTCTCTATGGCCTTTTGAGAAACTCTGATGGAGTGAGGAAGTTGTGGAGTGGGGTCCCCACCGAAATAACAGATACAACTGGTACGGTCATCCACTGCTTGGACGAGTTCTTCAGGAGTGATTCTTTTCTTATCCCAAACCCTTTCTCGATGTGTCCAATTCTGACAGAAAAGACAGTCGAAGGAACATCCGTGATAAAACACAGCCAGGTTTTTAAACCCATATTCTGGATCTGAGGTATAAGCAAATTGAGGATAGCCAGCACCTGTCCCAGCTGGACAGACCCAATCGGCAACACAATTAGTAGGAAGCCCATCATCATACCAGCTCACATTCCCCTTTTCTGACGAAACCCCTTGAAGCACTCCTTCCTTTTGAGTCCTCAGCCCGCAATAACCCCACTCCCCTTCTGAAATCTGACATTGATTGACACAGACTTGGCAAGGGAGTCCAGATTTATTTTGAGGAGGGGTATTCACCAATCGGAATGGTTCCCGGGAACGATGATGAGCATTCTGAATGAAAGGGTGGATGTTCTCCTTTCCTGATCGAAGGCATTCCACACAGACTGGAAGGGTTTGCGAAAGGAGGCCCACTTCTTTCCCGCAAGTAGAACACTCTTTTCCCTTTTGAGCTCCAGCCTTTTTAAAAACCACCCTTTCACCCCGTTAGAAAACCCCGCCATATTTGTCAGTGATGACCTCAAATAAAATATTTTAGGTCTTTATTGAAAGGCAGGAGGTAAAGCTCCCTCCTTTCTAACGGGGTTCACTCCACGACTTTATAGACGACGTCGTGTTCTCTCACTCGATCCTTTACCTTAATCCCGATATCTGCACCCGGCCCTGCTTCCTGAACATTTTTGTTCTCAATCTGCATGGAATCGATGGGTTGCGTGATATCGGTAGTATGGCCGACAATGTGGATAGTATCTCCAACCTTCAACGATCCCTCGGATAACTGTATTGCCGCGACACCAATCTTCCCAAAAAATTTTATAATCTCCCCCACTTTCTTCTCTTCCATCTTCTTCCTCCTTTCTCAAGATTTAAATTCAACTCCTATTTTCTCCAAACCTTCTAGAACCTCCCCCATTTCAATCCCTCTCAGACATTCAAAATCCTTACATTGGAAAAATCGCTCTTGAGGACAGGGAGAGCAATGGACTCCCCTGCAAACCACAAATGTCTTTTCTCCCCTCGGCGACCAAACCCTTTGATCCGTCGGCCCAAAAATGACGATCGTGGGAAGTCCTAATGCAGCGGCCATATGAGAAATACCAGAATCATTTCCGATAAAAAACCAGCATCCTTCCATCACAGAGGCCAGTTGGAGAAGTGTAAGTCCCTTTGCCAGAATGGGGGCGGCGGGTCCCATTCTCTCAAAGGCCTTCTGGACTTCTGGCCCCTCGGCTGGACCAAGAACGATGAGGATTTTTGAGCCGGGATGATCTTGAAGAGTATGAGCGAGGTTTATAAATCGGTCCAGAGGCCAAACCTTCTTCTTGCTTCCACTCCCAGGATGGAGGATGATCACCTTCGATCGCTCTTCCAGGGTGACCCCCTTACTTTTCCAGAAATCCCTTGCCCATTCTCGATCCGACTCTTTCAGATGAAGTCTGGGATTTGACTCGGATACGGGAAGCCCGTATTGGGCAAATTGTTTGAGAAGATGATCCGTTAAATGAACCTTCTCATCCCAGGGTGGAAAGGAGTTAATGTGAAGAATTCGACCCTGGCAAACCCTTCTCAGATTTCCAATGACCGTTCCTTCCCCATCTTTTCCAAAGACGACGATGAGATCGAATGTTTTAAAAAATTGAGAGAGGGTGAAGTCCAGGGACCCTTCTCGAACAAAGAAAGTAGCCATTCCTTTTTGATCAATGGAGAGGATCTCCTCGGCATAGAATCGCTTTTCCACCAACTCCAGAATTCTCGGATATCCCATGATGACCGATTTGGCATGTGGAAAAGCTTTTCGAATGGTTTCGAGGGCAGGCAAGGCAAGGATGAAATCGCCGAGGGCGCCTTGGTGAATGACCAGGATGGATTGAACAACAGGTATTTTTTTCGAGCTGGGAGAGGCCATCGTTTTCCTTCCTCTCGGTCAGGAGATTCTTTTCAAACGCTTTCGAATGTGTTCATCGTCGGGCGTGATCCGGAGGATCTTTCGATACTCTCTTCTTGCTTCTTCCCATCTTTTCTGATCCTCATACAGGACACCCAAATTGATTCTTGCAAAGAGGTAGTTGGGGTTGATCCGAAGGGCCTTCTTCAATTCAGAGACAGCTTCCCCATATCGTTTCCGATCACTGTAGAGAAGGGCCAAATTATAATGGAGATCTGCATACTGAGGGTTCATCTGAACCGCTTTTTTCATGTGGCGAAGGGCCTCATGGGTACGACGCATCAAACCATAGACATAACTGAGGTTCGCATATCCCATGCCATAAGAGGGATCGATCTTCAAAGCCTTCTGAAATTCCTGAATCGCCTTTGGGTAAACTCCTTGATAGTAATAGGTGGTTCCAAGGTTAACATGAAAAATAAATTCATCCGGTTTCAGCCCCGCGGCCTTTCTAAGCTCTTTGACCGCCTGGGTGAATTTCCCTTTTTTTGCAAGATAGAGACCAATGAAGTTGTGGGATTGGGCGTAGTGGTCATTTAAATGAATCTTTTTTAATCCCCTTTCTGCTTTCTGATCAAGGTAAACCACTCCTCTCTGCCATATCCTCTTCTTCTTATAATAGTCTCGGTAGTCAGAGCGGTACTGAATCGCTTTATGAATTCGAGCAGCGGCTTCCTTCTGCCTTCCGGTTTGAAGATATAAAATCCCTAAGACATGATGAAGGAAACCCTCCTTCGGATGTCTTTTCACCTCGGCGAGGAAAATCTCTTCAGCTTCCTTCCATCGTTTCATCTCCATATACAAAAAACCCAAATTGAGAATGGTCTCTCGATACTTCGGGTTCAGGCGGAGGGCCTTTAAAAAATGGATCTTTGCTTTCTCCATCTCTCCCACGACCATCAAGAGGAGAGCGAACTGATTTTGGAGATCCGCATAATGGGGATGAATCTGAATCTCATTTTCGATTTCGCCCAAAATCCGCTTATAAACTAGATTCCGTCTTGTTCTCATCCTCTTCTTCCTTCTTCTTTACTTCAACGGGGACCCATTGACCCCTTTCTTTTCTCCAATTGAAGAATTGAAAAATGACATCGGTGACCCCAGAAATACTTCTGATCTTTTTTTCAAATGAATAAAGCGTCTTCACTGTAAATTCCTTCTTCTCCTCTTCATCCCCATCCGCATAAAGACGAGACACTTGAAAAATTCCCCGGAGGTATACCACTCCTTTCACCGTTCCGAAATCCATCTTAGAATAATCGATGCTGGTACGGATTAACATTCTCCGGATATTGGATTGAATCACAAAATCTTCTTCTAGCATGACATCTAATCAATCATTCCTCTGACCTGAATTGGGATCAACCTCTTTCTCCAGCGCCCTTTTGACCGCATCTAATAACTCTTCGGGATCATAAGGTTTCTTAATATAAAACCGAGCTCCCAGTGCCATCGCCTTTTTCTCTGCATTTTTCTCCGGACTCCCTGTCAGGAAGATCACAGGAATGGTAAAGGTGTGCATGGAGCGTTTTAATCTCTGGGCAACGCTGAACCCATTCCCGGCTGGCATTCGGATATCGAGGATGATAAGATCCGGTTTTTCTTTGTGGGCCATAAAAACACCCTGGGCCCCGTCAAAGGCGGTGACGACCTCATATCCAGCTCCTTGAAGTCGGATCATCACCGCCTTGACAATATCCCGTTCATCATCCACAATGAGAATCTTTTTTTTCTGTTCCATATTCTCCTCACTCTACCAGCTCAATTTTTATTTTCCCCCCCTCTTCTATTTTCCTCCCATAAGGTGAATCCCCTTGAAGCCAAACCGACATCTCATCCCTTTTTTGATGAAATGTTTCCATCTCCCCTTTTTCGATGGGAAGGCCTGTGGGAAAGGTCTCTTTTAGAGGATTCCGGAATTGACTATCCTTGGCCACCCGATAGTCCAAATGAGGTCCAGTGGAGAGACCGGTAGATCCTACATATCCGATGACCTGTTTCTGTCTCACCCTCACTCCTTTTCTGATCCCAGGGCCGAAACCAGAAAGATGACCGTAACAGGTCATATAACCATTCATATGGTGGAGGACCACCTGGTTCCCGAATCCACTGTTCCAACCGCAAGAGGTAACGGTTCCATCTGCCACAGCCCATATCGGTGTACCGGGTGGAGCCGCATAATCCACACCAAAATGAGGCCTCATTCCTCCTAGGATGGGGTGCTTTCGTGCCCGACTGAATTTCGAACTGATCCGGTTAAACCTTAAAGGAACCTTTAAAAACGCCTTCCTCAGGGAAATCCCTTTTTCATTATAATACCCATCTTTATATCGGATCCCTCTAATGATTTTTTCTCCCCGCTGATATTCTACGGCATGGAGGGTTCCATATTGGATGAATTGATCTCCTTTATAGATCTTCTCCACCACCACTTTGAATCGATCCCCTTCCCGGGCGTCCTTATAAAAATCGATCTCCCAGGCCAGGATTTCAGCAAAGGCGATGGTCAAGGGGTCCTGTTCTCCGACGGCATCCATCGCCTCAAAGAGAGAGGAACGGATTTCTCCGACGACCTTCACCAGATGGGTTTCGAGGAGGACTTTCTTCCTTTGAGCCACATATCCTTGGGGATCTTTTTCAATCTCATAAATCTCTGTCGGACTTGCTTCATAAATAAACTTCACTAATTCCCCCTTCACATCTGTGATGAAACGGTAATCCCCCCCTTTGATCTTTTTAAAATTCACGTAGGGTTTTAATTTCGAGACAATCAGATCGATCCAACGAAGAGGAATGTTCTTCCCCGACAAGGATTGAAAAAGAGTGCTTCGTTCTTTCACATCCCCTTCAATGGTATGGAGTGGGGGCTCCTGGGCAGTCGGTGGAATGGAGGCAGGAGGAGCAGCGGGGGGCAGTGGAGGAGTAGAAGGGAGTACAAAAAAGTAGATGAGAAGGAAAAACCCAATGAGAAAAGACCCTGAAAGGAGAACCCACTTCCTTCTCTTCCTTTTGGCCTCAAAAGGTCGCCCTTTGAACCGATTCGGTCTTTTCAAATCAATCGCCATCTTGCTAAACTCTTAACCCATCACTCCGAACGCTTCACTTTCTATACCACCCCTCTTAAAAAATTCGCAGCATCTTCAGGAGGAGTGGGATTGACAAAGAAACCCGTCCCCCATTCAAACCCTTCTCGCAATCCAATCCGTAATCGGGTTTCGATATGCCAGTGGTATTCTGGCCGATGGAATCGATTCTGAACAGGGGAAGTATGAAAAGTAAGACTATAAGGGGGATCAGAAAGGAGTTTAAAAAAACAATGGAACAGCGACTGGATTGCAACGGAAAGATCTACCATCTCTTCTTCCGTGAGGCGATGAAAATCAGGACAGTGACCCTTCGGGACGATCCAGACTTCAAAGGGGTAGCGGGAAGCAAATGGCGAGAAAATTAAAAAATGCACTGTTTCCAGAATCACCCTTTTCTTCATAGAAATTTCTTCTTTAATAATGTCACAGAAAATGCAGCGTTCCTTGCGTTGATAGTAATCCAATGTCCCCCAGATCTCTTCGTCAATTCTCTTCGGGATGACCGGCATGGCCATGATATGAGAGTGGGGATGTTGATTGAAGATGCCGGGATAGTTTTTCAGAATAAGAAATTGTTGGAATCGCTGATCCTTCTCCAAGTCGATTAGCCTTTCCTTATAAGCCAGGAGGATTTTCTCAATCTGCTTGGGTTCCATGGTGGCCACGCTCTGATGGTGCTCAGGGGCCTCCACGACGATCTCATGGGCACCGATGGCTTCCATGACATCGTACATCCCCTCCGGTCTTCGGTCGTAGTCCCCTTCGATATGGAAGGAAGGAAATTTATTGGGGATGACTCGGACAGACCATCTCCCCCCATCACGGCTCAATGAAAAAGTTTCTTGGGGGGTCATCCCTTCATTGCCCGGACAGAAAGGACAGGGACCCTCCGCCTCTTGACGTCGATAGGGAGGTTTAAAAGGAAGGTAATCCGATGGACCTTTCGGGTGATCGTTGGTGACCAACACCCACATTCTTGTAACGGGTTCTCTCCTTAGTTCTGCCATCGCACTCCTCTATGAAAGGAGGGATTGGTAAATATATTGCCTTCCCCGATGAGGATCGTCCTTTCCCATCATCGGCCCCTCCACTCGCACCACAAGGCGCTTTTTATAAAGATTGAGAAGCCGGGTGCCACTCGTGTTCATCTCAATCCCTTCCTCCTCGGATAGTTCCCTCAGCGTCAACTGCCTTTTCTTCATCACTTGGTTTAAGGTGTGGATTAAATAATTATTCAGAGAACCGATGATTCGCCACCCTTCCGGTCCGGTGGTCAGAACCGCCAACTTTTTTCTTTCAAGGGCTACCCCGATGTTCTCTGCCTGGGAAGGATTGAGGTTCTTCAGAACAAGAAATTTCTCTCCATATTCACCGCTCCATAATCGGGAGATCATTTTGGCCACGACCTCATCCGCCCATGAAAAATCGATGGAACCCATCCCATAGAAATCGAGAACGACGCGGAGGGGTCCTTTTTCCTCTCCTAAAATCTTTTCAAGGGCCTCTCGAATCCGGACGCCTCGGGAGCGGCCGGTCATCTCCCTCGATCCATTCTTCAAAAGGGTGTTGGTCAGCTTCTTTAAAGAAAGAGTCCGCTTTTCCATTCTATCGCTTCAATTGATTCAGTTGAACCAACTAATCATAAATTTTATCTTTTGTCAAGTGATTTTTGAGGGTCTGTGATTTTTGAGGGTCTTAAATCTTCTTGGCGGGATGGGTCGGAAGCGCGGGGCGAGGTCGCAGGAGGGTCGTTTCAATGGAGCATGGAGCCTGGATCTTTTCGAATTCGAAAGGGGCCCTCCCAAGGGTGCTGAATTTCATCCACAAACCGATCTCGACAACTTTTACAAACAATCCAAGTGATCTCTTCGTAGACCTCTTTCTCCAATTCCTTGGGATTCAAATTTTGGGTCTGTTCAAGCAGCGCCTTCAATTGTTCATCAATCCCTTCCGCCGGTTCTGAAAGGATTCCGTCAAAACCGGAAAAAACCTTGATATGGACCACGTAGAATAAGTTACCTGGCTGAAGTCTTTTACCACATCTAAAACAATTTCTTTCTTCCATCGGTTCCTCGCTATGATTTCGCTTTCCGTTTCTTATCCCTCATTTTTCTTCTTCCACTTTTCCATCTCATTTAATGCCCGTTTCGCCAAGAGGAGTCGTTTCCCCCTGCCTCTGCTCTTCCCCGATAAAGGAGGGAGCAGACCGAAGTTGATGTTCATGGGCTGGAAGGGGACGGTGAGGGAATGAGCGATGTAATGGACCAACGCCCCCATGGCCGTCATAGGCGGGGGGACAATGGCTGGCATTCCATTCGCACATCGATGGGCATTGATTCCAGACAATAGCCCCATGGCCGTAGATTCCATGTACCCTTCTACCCCTGTGATCTGTCCGGCAAAGAAGAGGTTCGGATGAGTCTTCAGTTGGAGGGATTCACTCAGTAATCGAGGAGAATCAATGAAGGTATTGCGATGGATAGAACCCGGTCGAACAAATTCGGTTTTTTCCAACGCAGGAATCATTCGAAATACTCTCTTCTGTTCTTCATGCTTCAATCGAGTTTGAAATCCCACCAGATTGAAAAGCATTTTAAACCGATCCTCCTGCCTCAGTTGGACGACGGCGAAGGGCTGTTTTCCTGTCTTCGGATCGATGAGGCCAACTGGCTTGAGGGGCCCATAGGCAAGAGTCTCCCTCCCCCGCGCTGCCATCTCTTCAATGGGAAGACATCCTTCAAAAAGATACCTCTTTTCAAACGGGTGTACCGGTACTTTCTCCGCCTGATTCAATGCCTCCACAAATTGGGTGTATTCTTCCTCATCCATCGGACAATTGACATAGTCCTCTCCGCCTTTTCCATACCGAGAGAACTTGAAGGCCTTCTGAAAATTGATCGAATCAGCGGTGACGATGGGTGAGATGGCATCGTAGAAAAAGAGATGATGGGTCTCCGTCACCTTCTGGATTTCCTTACTCAACATATCCGAGGTAAGAGGACCTGTAGCGATAATCGTGATCCCATCTTGGGGAATAAAAGAAACTTCCTTCCGGATCACTTCCACATTTTCCAGGCTTTCCAAGGTCTGGGTGATCTGTTTTGAGAAAACCTTCCGATCCACGGCTAATGAATCTCCCGCTGGAACCTTGGCCTCCTGAGCGACTTTTAAGATGAGAGATTCTAATTGTCTCATCTCTTCTTTCAGAACCCCTGAAGCATTCTCAATGGATTCTGATTTAAAAGAATTACTGCAGACCAATTCTGCGAAGAAAGGAGATCGGTGGGCTGGAGAATAGACCTCAGGTTTCATCTCATAGAGGATCACCTTTCCTCCTCTCTGGGCGATCTGCCAAGCCGCTTCACACCCCGCCAGGCCTGCACCGATGATGGTGATAGGTTTCACGGTTTTTATTTTACGCCTTCCCTTTCCAATTTGCAAAATAAAACTGGATTCATCGTAAAGGGGGACTGAAAATCAAACCTCAAAGTTGCATGAAAAATATTGCCAAAGGCGGGTGGGTGGGTTGAGCCGGCAAAAAATAAAAATAGATAGTTACAGCGCCGGGCGATTTATCGCCAAAACTTTATAGCGGCACTTTTGATCGTTACACTGCTCCGTTTCCAAACATTTTATAAAGTCCACTTCAGGTGAGATCGCATATTCCCCATAAAATATAGAAGAACCGCTTGATAAAGTTTTGGAAGCACACCCACCTGCCAATTTAATGCAGCGTTAAGGTCAACTTTGACATTTCCTTACAAAGTTTGTTAGGATTATCTTTGTGAAGATCGAACTGATCGTCCCAGCGGTTGAAGAAAATGCTCGTATTCCCAACCTTGCCTTTCCTATTCTGGCTGGCCTTTCTCCAACCGATGTGGAAATTTCTTTCACCGATGACCTTTTGACCCCCGTCGATTTAAAGAAAGATTTGAAGCAGGTCGACCTGGTCGGAATCACGGTTTTATCTAAAACAGCCCTGAGGGCTTATGAAATCGCTGACGCGTATCGAAAAAAGGGAATACCCGTTGTTCTCGGAGGAATTCATCCCACGGCCCTTCCAGGGGAGGCCAAAGAACATGCCGATTCGGTCGCCATTGGAGAGGCTGAAGAAGTCTGGCCTCATCTACTCGAAGATGTCAGAATGGGAAATCTCAAACCTTTTTACCGCCAAGAAGGTTACACAGAATTATCAAAAATTCCAATACCTCGGCGAGAGATTCTACCTAAAAGGGGATATCTCCCCCTGGATGTGGTCCAGGTGACACGGGGATGTCCTTTTCGATGTGAATTCTGCACCGTCCAGAAATTTTTTGGAGAAACTTATCGGGTCAGGCCCATCTCGGATGTGGTGGAAGAGGTGCGCCGCCTCCCTCACCGATGGATGATGTTCAACGATGATAATATCATCGGGAATCCTTCCTACTCAAAAGAATTGCTCAAGGCCCTCATCCCTCTCAAGAAGAAATGGTTTGGCCAGGTTTCCTTATCCGGATTGAAGAAGGTCGAAAATATTGAATGGCTAGCCAAAAGTGGATGTAACAGCCTCTTTATCGGTTTCGAATCTCTTTCCAAAAAAAACCTGATGAGGTCCCAAAAATTTCAGAATGATCCGTCTGAGTATCGGGAAATCATTGAGTCGCTCCATCGATTTGGCATTGCCATCTGTGGGTCTTTTGTCTTCGGATTTGATGAGGATGATCCTTCTGTATTTGAAGAGACGGTCTCTTTCTCGATCCAAACCAAACTCTTCTCAGCGATCTTTATGATTCTCACTCCCTATCCAGAAACAGCTTTCTACCATAGAGTAAAAAATGAGGGACGTTTGGTTCAAGACCAATGGTGGTTATTGGAAAAGCCAGAGGACTCAGCCCCCTATTTCCTTCCAATGAAAATGAGCGCTGAAGTACTCCGGGAGGGTTGGAAAAGGGCCTGGAGGGAATTCTATGCGTTCCCTTCTATTTGGAAACGATTTCATTGGGAATATTCTCCCACCTTGATCAACCGATTCGTCTACTTTCCTTTTCAGTGGATGCAACATCGGTTCACAAAGAAAAAGATCCTTGAGGGCGGGCGAAGATATCGAACCCGTTCATTCTGAAGCGTGGTATCCACATTCTTTTTTAGGACATCGCTTGGTGGCTCCGCCCTTCCCTTGCTTCTCAACCAAGAAAGGGAAACCACACTGAGGACATTTCTCTGGAATGGGCTTATCCCATAGGGCATAGGTACAACTGGGGTAATTGGTACAGCTGTAAAAAGTTCTACCCTTACGGGTCTTTCTCTCCACAATCACTCCGTCACATCCTTCCTGAGGACACCGGACGCCGGTATCCAAAGATCGTGTGAATTTGCAGGTCGGGTAATTGGAGCAGGCCAGAAACCTTCCGAACTTTCCATTCTTGATGACCATCGGGCTTCCACATTTTTCACACTTAGCTCCGGTCTCCACTTGATTCTCCTCGTTTCCTTCCACTTCTCTCGTATATCGGCATTTGGGATAGCTTGAACAGGCCAAGAAATAACCCCTCTTCCCCCATCGCTTCACCATCTTTGAACCGCATCGTTCACAGATGGCATCCGTGGGAATCTTTTCTCTCTTCACATCCCTCATGGAGATCTTGGCCATCTCCAAATCCTTTTCGAAAGGAAGATAGAACTCTTTCAACGTATCCACCCAATCCTTTTGGCCCTCCTCAATCTTATCTAAATTCTCTTCCATTTGTGCGGTGAATTCGATATCAAAAATATCGGGAAAGTTGACGACGAGGAGATCATTCACCAAACACCCCAATTCCGTGGGGAAAAACTTCCCTTTTTCTAAACGGACATATCCCTTTTCTTTGATCGTAGCCAAAATGGTTGCATACGTAGAAGGTCTTCCGATTCCCTTCTCTTCCAATTCTTTGATCAGCGTTGCCTCTGAAAATCGGTAAGGGGGTTGGGTAAAATGCTGTTTGGGTATGAGATTTAATAGCTCCAAAACTTCACCTTCCGAGAGCGATGGGAGTTTCTTTTCTCCATTGCCATTTTCTTGGTTATCCTCTCCTTCCACATAGAGGGCCATGAAACCCTGAAAAACAGGAACCGTGCCCACGGCTGTAAAAATGGCATCGTCCGCTTTAATCTCAACAGTGGTTTGGAGAAAGTCTGCTGAAGGCATCTGAGAGGCGACGAATCGGTCCCAAATCAATTTGTAAAGAGCCCATTGATCTTTATCTAAATAAGACTTCACCTTATCAGATTCCAAATCAATCGAAGTGGGACGGATGGCCTCATGGGCCTCCTGGGCTCCTCTACGGCTTTTATAGACATTGGGTTTAGGAGGAAGATAAGAATCCCCAAAGCGATCCTTAATCCATCCCCTGACCTGTTGAATGGCTTCTGTAGAAACCCGGACAGAGTCGGTCCTCATATAAGTAATCAATCCAACCATCCCGAGTTGACCCAGGTCCACCCCTTCATATAACTTTTGGGCAATCCGCATGGTCTTCTGGGCGGAGAAAGAAAGCTTCCGATAGGCCTCTTGTTGAAGTCGGCTGGTAATAAATGGAGGGAAGGGATGACGTTGTTTTTCTTGCTGAACAACCTTTGAAACTGAATAGGGAACGATCTCCAGGGCTTTCTTAATGGCCAAGGCTTCGGCCTCGTTGGCCATTTTTACCTTCTTCCCCTTCCATTTCGTCAATTTCGCATCAAATGAGACTGAAGAATCTTTTTTCTTCAGAGTCGCAGTGAGGCTCCAATATTCCTCGGAGACGAAATCTTGAATCTCTCTTTCCCTCTCACAGACAATTCGAACAGCAACGGATTGGACCCGACCCGCACTCAACCCCCGCCGTACCTTTTCCCAAAGAATAGGGCTGACCTGATAACCGACCAACCGATCCAAGATCCGCCTCGCCTGCTGAGCTTCAAATTTGGATTGTTGTAACTTCCCAGGGTGATGAATGGCATCCAAGACCGCCCTTTTGGTTATTTCATTGAAGAGAACTCGATAAATATTTTTATCCGGATCTCCAATCTCTTCAGCAATATGCCAGGCGATCGCCTCCCCTTCTCGATCTGGATCTGGCCCAAGGTAAATATTCTTCACATCCTTGCTGGCCTTCTTCAATTCCCGGATGATCTTCCCTTTTCCAGAAATGGTGACATATTGGGGTTGAAAATCTTTTTGAAGATTCACTCCCAACTCATCCTCTGGAAGGTCTTTAATATGACCCACGGAAGCTTTGATGATGTAGTCTTCCCCTAAAAATTTTTGAAGGGTCTTGACCTTCGCAGGAGATTCTACAACAACCAAACCTTTTGACATTTTTTTCTGCTCCAAATATTTAAAAAGGGGTCATGGATTTTTGTTCGTGATAGCAGAAAAAGTATTCTAAGACAATTCCTCTCAGAATTCACTATCACCCCTCACATTTTTTTACTGAAACATTTGCCTGGCCACTGGGAAATCAATCCTTTTAATTCTAAATTCAGAAGGAGACTGGAGACATTTCCCGGATCCAATTGGCTCTCCCGTATGATGGCATCGATATGCAAGGGTGTCTCCCCTAAAAGTCTGTAGAGAATCTTTTCCTCTTCCGTGAGATCAGGAACCGGAGTCTCTGCTTTTTGGACCGTCTCCCCTTCCCTTCTCCATTGGGGCAATATTTCTTCAAGAATGTCTTCACTGGACTCCACTAACTTCGCCCCTTCTTTGATTAACTGATTCGTGCCACGACTGCCCTCGGCTCCGACATTCCCTGGAACGGCAAAGACTTCTCTTCCTTGCTCTAACGCATAGCCAGCGGTGATGAGGGAACCACTCTCCCCGCTGGCCTGGACGATGACCACCCCGATAGAAAGACCACTGATGATCCGATTTCGTCTCGGGAAATGTCCCCCTTCAGGAGGCGACCCGATCGGAAATTCGGAAAGAATAGCCCCATGTTCGATAATTTGATAAAAGAGATTTCGATTCTCAGAAGGATAGATCACATCTACGCCACAACCCAGCACGGCAATCGTCCTCCCCCCTCCTTGGAGCGCCCCCTTATGGGCCACTGAATCGATGCCTCTCGCCATTCCGCTGATAACAGTGACTCCATGACGGGCAAGATCCTCACCTATCTTTTCTGTGATCCATCTCCCATAAGGAGAGGTCTTTCGGCTCCCGACAATGGCAACAGCCAATTCATCTTCTCTTCTTAATTCTCCCCTGAGATAAAGCAGTGCAGGAGGATCGTAAATATCTTCCAAACGCTTCGGATAGTCATCGTCCTTTAAAGTAACAATCTTTCCTCCCATCTCCTCCAATAGAGACAACTCCCTTTCCACCACTTTTTCCAATGGGCCTTTTTGGATTTCACTCGCCACCTTCTCCCCCAATCCTTCAATTTTTAATAATTCCTTCAAGGGAGCTCGGAAAACAGCCTCTGGAGTCTTGAATCGATCCAGAAGCCGTTTGATGAGGATGCTCCCCAGCCCAGGGGTGAGGCTTAAGGCCAGCCAATAGAAAATATCTTCGGCCATAAAGATCCTCAGGTGAGAGAGTACTTTATCAAATGAAGTTGGGTCAGGTGATAAAAAAAGGCTCAGGAGATAAAAGAAGATCTCCAAAGCCCAGTTAAAAATTCCAATCACCAAATCCCTGCCACCCGCAGGCAAGAATTCTCATTACCCTATGATGATGGTGCTTGGAGCCCCGCCTGCCCGAAGCCCGTTCCTACCCTCGCATAGCCCGCTTCAGCGGGCGAAGGAAAGTCGGAGGGCGAAGGCAGGTTGGTTTTATAACAATTTAATCCTCTTCTATTATTTCCCTAAAAAACCCTCCATCTTTTCTTTCGAATAAGGTTGGATAAAATCCCCTTTCATCATGGCGTCGAAGGATTCAATGACCTTGGCCGTATAAAAACTGCCATGTTGGTCGACGATTTGAATATTTCCTATGATGTTATATTTTCTTCCAATAATTTTTTCAGTAATGGGATGTCTTATCTCGTCTGAAGCTCGAAAGACCGTATATTTATTTCCGACCAAAACGGATTCTGAGGTTTTGAAGGCTAGATAGAGGATATCGCCTGCCGACATAAGGTTTTTACCTTCCTTGCTCTCTAAAACGATGCCAATTCCCCGATACTCAATATCGCTCAAAAAACCCGCATCCCGATTCCCAGGAGGGGTGGGTGGTTTTCCCTCTACAGGAACAGCTTTCACCTCAGCGACCACCTCCGGTTTCTTTTCTACTGGAGGGGGTTCCACCTTTTTAACCTCTGGCTCCTTAACCGTTTCTATGGGTTTCTCCTCGACAACCTTCTTAGGCTCCTCTTTCTTCACTGGCTCAATGGCGGAAAGACGGATCGGGTTTCCTGGATAGATCCAGTGAGGATTAGTAATATAAGGATTTCTTTCCCACAATTTTGGCCAAAGAAAGGGGTCTTTTAAAAACTTAGAGGAAATATCCCAGAGCGTATCTCCTTTTTGGATGGTATACACACCTGCCGTTTCCTTTGTCTCCTGTGTCAATCCTGAAAGAACAAAACAGAAGGAGAGCATCAAAATCGTGGTAAAAAAGATACCAATTATTCTTCTCATAGCAACCTCCTCCCTTTCACAAAACTGGTTTAAGAGTTTTAATAAAACAAAATTTTGTTAAAAATTAACGTCTTATCATTCTTTTGTCAAGGAAAATATAAAGCAATATCCATACCAAACCTCACGCTATCCTTTTTAATTAGCTAAAATTATTAGGAATTATTAGAAATTAGAAAAAGAATCTACCTTTTTTGCTAACGAGAGGTGGATAGTTTTTGTGCAAACTTTTCATATTTTTGAACATATTTTAACCTTTTTAACTAAGAAATTGGAATAAAAATGAAAGGAGAATACACTTTGCCAAATAGCAGAGAAGAAGCCTGATTGACACTAAACTCACTCCATGTTAATTAAATTCAATCTATTTTCTACCTCGAAGCTTGGTTTACGAATTCAAAAAGGTTGTCGATCTCTTCTGGGGCACTCCTCTTCGCGATGACATCATGGTCACCAAACCTTACTATAGGAAACCATGGATCACTTAATCTTATGAACCTTCTCCCTTCCCCTGATGAAACATTGGATACGTTCTTCAACGGAAAACTCCAAATCACTCAGAAGAAAAAGGGTTACCGGTTCTCCATGGATGCGGTTCTGCTCAGCCAATTCATCAAAATTCGTAAAAATGAAAGGGTGATGGATCTGGGAACAGGCTGTGGCATTCTACCCTTGTTATTGTCACACACCACCAAAGCCCATTCTTTTGTCGGCGTCGAAATTCAAAAGGGATTGGCCGAATGTGCAGAAAAAAATGTGGTCTTGAATCATCTTGAAGACCGGATATCAATTCTTATGCAGGACTTTAGAGAATTAAAAGAAACCTTCCCGCCAGGTTCTTTCGATGTTGTCCTCTCCAACCCCCCCTATCGAAAATATCGGACCGGGAGGATCAACCCTTCCATAGAGAAGGCGATCGCACGCCATGAGATCAAAGGAACGCTTGAAGACCTGATCTCTATCGCCTCCTACCTGCTTCCCCCTAAGGGGAGATGCTACATGATCTTTCCAGCATTGAGAACCGTTGACCTCCTCATGGCATTGAGAGATGGACAATTGGAGCCAAAGCGATTGCAGTTCGTTCATCCCCGTATTGGGGAAGAAGCAAAATTCATCCTCACCGAATCTATTAAAACCAGTGGGGTTGAACTAAAACTTATGGAACCTCTCATCCTTCATGGGATTCAATAAATTCGAAAAGAGAAAAAAGGGTGTGGGATCGAAAAAATATTTTGACAATGATGCCCGAATGGGATAATAATTTTTCAGTATGGATCATTTAAACAGTACGTATAACCTCATGGAAGAAAAGACATCCCCTTTGGAGATCGTCCTCAAATGCATTGGGGAGGATTTAGAAAAAGTGGATCAAGAGTTTCGAAATAACCTAAGATCCAATGTCCCCATCATTTCTGCGATTGGAGAATATCTCCTGCTTAGCGGTGGGAAACGGTTCCGAGCCAAACTCCTCTTACTTTCATCCAAATTGTGTGGGTATCATGGAGATTTACACATTTCCATGGCCAGCCTTATTGAATTTATTCATACAGCCACCCTGCTCCATGATGATGTGGTAGACCGAGCTGAGTTACGAAGGGGCACTGACTCCGCGAATTCCAAATGGGGGGATGAGGTATGTGTTCTGGTTGGAGACTTCCTCTTTACAAAATGTTTTTCTCTCCTGGTGCAGAGTGGGAACTGGAAAATCCTCCAAACCATTTCCAAGGCGACCACTATTATGGCGGAAGGAGAGTTAGAGGAATTGATCAAAACCAACGACCTCTCTCTGACGGAGGACGGTTACCTTTCTATCATCACTCGCAAAACCGCTTTTCTCATCTCAGCCGCCACACAGATTGGCGCCATTCTGGGAAATGTATCTGAAGAAAAGGAAAGGGCAATATCCGATTTCGGGATGAATGTCGGCATCGCCTTCCAACTCATTGATGATAATCTCGATTACACTTCCAACGAAGAGGAATTTGGAAAGAAGATCGGAATTGATCTCCAGGATGGTAAGATTACCCTCCCTCTGATCTCCACACTCCATCATTGCAATCAGGAGGAGGAAGTCATTATTCGGGAGACGGTCGAGTCCAACCCTATTACCAAAAAGGCCTTTTTTCGTGTAGTGGAGATCATTGAACGACATCACGGGATCCAATATACTCGGGAAAAGGCGAACGAGTATGTCGAAAGGGCGAAGGATCATCTCCGTTTCTTTCCAAATTCGAAGGAGAAAGAAGCTCTTTATGCCCTGGCCGATTATGTATTGGAAAGGAGGCTATAAGTGGTTTCTCCTGAACCAGGTAAGATTCAGGATTTCACCATGGCGGAATGCATTTTGAATAAGTTATAATTGGAAAAATAAATTGAACCTAAGGAGTAGAAAATGGCAGAGGAGTCGAGTTTGGTTCATGTCAATGATAAGAATTTTTCCTCTGAGGTGATCAATTCAGACCTTCCAGTACTGGTCGAATTCTGGGCAACTTGGTGCGGCCCCTGCCGTAGCATCAGTCCCATCGTTGAGGCGTTAGCGAAAGAGTTTTCCGGTAGGGTGAAGGTGACCAAGCTCAATGTGGATGAGAGCCCTGCTACACCCAGTCAATATGGGGTGAGGGGAATTCCTACCCTGATTCTTTTCAAAAGCGGAAAGATTCTCGATCAAATTATCGGTTCAGTGCCGAAGACCCGCTTAAAGGCTCTCATTGAAAAAGCCCTGTAATTTTAGTCTTCACTTGCCCGCTCATAGCCAATGTTGATTCCCAATACGAAACGAACGTTTCTTACATGGGTCGTGATCTTTAGCTTCTGCATGGGAGGGGTATCTCTTCTTTCCCATTGTTCTAAAGAAAAATCACAACCCTCCCCAGGTTTGGCACCGGATTTCACCCTCAAGACCCTTGAGGGACAGGAGATCACTCTTTCCCAACTCAAAGGGAAAGTGGTCCTCCTCGACTTCTGGGCGACCTGGTGTGGACCCTGTCGAGAATCCATCCCCCATTTAATTCAACTCTATAAGACTTACCGAGAAAATGGGTTTGAGGTGATTGGGATGAGTTTGGATAAAGGAGATGCGGAGGTTGTCCGCAACTTCGCCAAGGCCATGGACATCCCCTATCCTATCGTGATGGCTCCAGAGGACGTGGTGAGGCATTACAGAGTCACCGCAATTCCAACCACCTTTCTCATTGATAAGGGAGGTAAGATCCGAGAAAGAACGACTGGATTTAACAGTACCATCGCTCAACAGATGAGTGCCAAAGCTGCAGACCTCACCTCCGAAAAATAGAACTTCAAAATCCAAACTTCAAAATCCAAAACTGGGACATTAAGCGAGACAGCAGCCCTCTTGTTCACTAACTTATTAAAAATGCCTCGATCTTTTGAAAATTGGGATTTTGGATTTCCCCTCTCGGAGGGGAAGGATTATCTCTTTTTAGACTCTTCCACGAAACGGATGTATTCCTCAGTTACCTTTTGGGGATCCAACCCAAGGGATTGGGCATAGCTTTTCAAAAACCCTTTGAGATAAACCAAGGCCGGAAGTTTTTCAAAGGTTTCCTCCTCAATCCATTCCAAGATTTTTATATTAATCTTCGTCTCCTTGGAGACGGTCTGGAGTTCAACACCCATTCTTTCTCGGACTTGCTTCAATGTCTTCCCACGATAGAGTCCCTCTTCGTCATTGAACGAAAGGCCTGTAAAAGAGAGGGAAGTCTTTTTTCCTCTGGATACCCCTTGAGCTTCAGAGGGCTTTTCCGGTGGCTGTCCCCCAACCATTTGGAAGTGGGACTGGTCGTAACTTCTCCGCAATGCCTCATCCATCAGAACCCGATAAGCTTCTTCAATGGCCTCTTGTATTTCTTTCACCTCCTCTCCGGAAAAGAGAGAATAGACAGCCAAAGAATCGGCATGAAAGGTCTCTTTGGCATGCTCATAAGCCCTCTGGATCTCTTTGGCCGTAGCGGTTAAGCTAACTTCCAAGATCTCATAATAAGTCTGGTCTTTAATGCCTTTCATGCCTATATCCGTTAAAATCGAATGGCCATCTAATGACTATTCGCTAATTTGGAGGCGATCTCCATCAAACATTGGGCAGCCCTGGACCTGGGATTTTCCAAAACCAGAGGTCTTCTTCTTCGGATGGAATTAACCACATCCTGATCGTAGACGACATAGCCTAAATAGTGGAGATGGATGCCAAAATATTTTAGACAGGCACTTCGAATCGAAAACCCAATCTCAATATCTTTCTTTGAACGGACTTGATTCAGAATCAGATTCGGGTGGAAGGTCGCAGCCTCCTCGATTATCCTTTGGGCATCCCCCTCGTCCATCCGTCTCACCCCTCTAATGAGGTCATGAGGGTTTTGAATTCCCATCTCATTCTTTTGATCCATGGCACTATCGATTAAGGCCTTCACAGACGAAGAGGAAACCGATTGTTTAAGCCTCCGATAGAAAGCGCTCTTGAGAAACCGATAGGTATTTTCGATGGAAGTGGGCTCAGGGGTGACCACCAGAATTCCTCCGTCAGACATCAAGAAGAAATCCAAAACGCTCAACGAGTTACCTGCCCCTAAATCCACCAGGATCGTGTCGCTCTCCAGACTTTGAATGGAACGAACCAGTTTTCGCTTCTGAACACTCTTTGAATCCGCCGCATTCAGGAGATCTTGTGCGCCGGTCAAGAGTTGAAGGTTGGGAATGGCAGTTGGGATGAGGACCTCACGAAGATGGGAAACTCTCTTTTTAATGAAGTCAGAAAGGGAGAGACCGGGAGGGGAAATCCCAAGAAAAGTGTGGAGATTTGCTCCTCCTAAATCGGCATCGATAAGGACAACCCGGATACCCAGTTTTGAAAGACAGATACCAATGTTGGCGGTGATAAAACTTTTCCCACTTCCTCCCTTGCCACCTCCGATGGTCCAGATCATCTTCCGATTGCGAGTCTGAGTCTGCCCCACCTTAAAAATTCTCCTGGCTTAAAAAATGGTGATACGTGACTCGTGATCCGTATCCGTGATCTAAAAGCCAAAATATAAAAAAAATAAAATCTTGTCTGTTTAACTCCACACACCGTCAACCTTTCCATGGCAATGACGGCAGGCTCCATTCACCACATCATTTTGGGTCACTCGAAATCCTATCCGTTCAATCAACTTTCGGCCACAGTGAGGGCAGAAGGTATCTTCGCCTTCCTCACCAGGAATATTTCCACAATAGACATATCGGAGTCCTGCTTTGATTCCAATCTCCCTGGCTCGATGAAGCGACGAGGCAGGGGTTCTCGGAAGGTTCAGCATTTTATAGGTTGGATAGAAGGCAGAGATATGCCAGGGCACCTCTGGCCCCAAAGAGACGATGAATTGGGCGATCTCCTCAAACTCCTGGTCTGAATCATTCAGAGTAGGAATGACCAGAGTGGTGATCTCCACCCAGATCCCCATCTGTTTCATCCGTTTGAGGTTCTCCAGAATCGGTTTCAATTTCGCCCCGCAGATTTCTTTATAAAATTTCTCCTTGAAGCTCTTCAAATCGACATTGGCTGCATTTAGATAGGGTTGGATCATCTTGAGGGCTTCCTCAGTCATATAGCCATTGGTGACAAAGATATTTTTAATTCCTTCCTGATTAGCTTGGCGAGCGGTGTCAAAAGCATATTCGAAATAGATGGTCGGTTCAGTATAGGTGTATGAGATGGATTGGCATCGGTTTTGTTTCGTTAACGAAATAATTTTAGAAGGGGAGACCTCCGAACCTTCAATCCGACCATCCTGATCCCTCGCCATCTGGGAGATCTCATGGTTTTGACATTGGAGACATCGGAAATTGCAACCCACAGCAGCCATGGAGAAAGAGGTCGACCCCGGAAAGAGATGAAAGAGTGGTTTCTTTTCGATGGGGTCCACATTCAGAGAGATCGCACGGCCGTAGACGAGTGTGTAGAGCTTTCCCTCTTGATTCTCTCGCACTCCACAGAGTCCCCTTTTTGAAAGTGAGATGATGCATCGATGATTGCAAAGAAAACATTGCACCTTCCCATCCTCTAAAGGACTGTAAAGCATAGCTTCCTTCATATCATCTTTCCTATCTCCGGACAGGATTCGTCCTGATTAAATAATAGGCGGACTCTAAAGATCGAAATGAGGAAGTTGTTCAAGAACATATTCTCGTATGGCCTGTGGTTTAGGAAGGTCCCAAAGGATCTTTCTGTTTTGAACAAAAGGGATAAGAAGTTCTTTAAACCGACCACCGCATGAACATCGTTCCGAAGCAGAAGTGGATTTGCCTTTACCTTTTTTGAGAGGAACCATTTTATCTTGAAAGCATTTCGTACATCGAAATACACTTTTTGCCCCTGACATCTTCCCCCTCTTTGCCAGAGGTTTTCCATCAATCTCAATAATGTCCATTGCAAAGTCAATCACCCGTGCGTTGGTGATCGAAGTCCCTACCCCATAGGCATCCACCACAGAATTGAGGGCGATGATTCGTTTCTCATCCAACCCGCCGCTGACATAGATTTTAACATGCCCAAATCCTCTTAAATTCAGTTCCCAGCGAATCTCCTCGATGATCTTCTGAAAATCTCCTCGTCGTGAGCTGGGGGTATCAAGCCTGATCCCAAAGAGTTTTTTCCCGAGTGCCTCAGCCACTCGGATGGCCTCTATCTTTTCGTCATTAAAGGTATCGATGAGGGAAACCCGTCTCACTTTCGGGTGGATGACTTCATCAAAAGCCCTGGTGGCCTCCACTGTATCCCCTATGATCAGGATCAAAGCATGGGGCATGGTGCCAGAGGGCTCCTCGCCGATCATCTCAGCGTTCTTTACTACTGATACCCCGTCACAACCTCCGATAAAAGCATTCCGCTCCACCATGGGGGCCACGACCGGGTGGATCCGCCTTGCACCAAAACTGATCACCCTTCGATCGCCGGCTGCCTTTTTGCAGCGGGCAGCCTTCGTTGCCACACCTGAGGCCTGACAGAGAAGTCCCAGAAGAGAGGTTTCATAGAGGCCAAAATCTGTGTACATCCCTTCGATCTCCATGACAGGCTCAAAAGCTCGAAAGATCGTCCCCTCCTTCATCGCTTTGACACTGACTTTCAGGTCTTTCAGAAGATAAGCCGCTTCTTCGATTCCTGCTAATACTCCCCATCCATAATCCTCTGGGAACCGTTTGGCAATGAATTCGGCCCTCACCCATTTATCAATCTTTTTTGCCTTGAGGACTTGCATCGTCCTCACAAAATAAATATCCGTTAATTTCCCTTCCTTTATTTCCTTTGGGTCTGCAATATGGAACATGCGTTTCTCTCCAGAAATGGAATTGGAATTTCCTTTTATATAACAAAAATTTACCATCCCTGTCTATAAAAATATTTCCCTTGACCCTGCCGAGCGGCCCCGGTCCAGACCGAGGGCGGGGCAGGCAGGCTATCCCATTTCCAACTTAAATTTCTCCTCGACAACCACCTCATTCTGTATAGGATAGGCCGAATTGTTTGGACCCACCCAACCCTATTTAAAATTGGAGGCGAATATGATCAAACGATCTCGGTTACTTTATTTCGTATTGTTCAACGCTTTTCTTTTTGGATTGACTGGATTTGCCCTTCAGGTCTTTGCTCAAGAGAATCCATTCAACTATAATAATTTTTCCTTAACCTCGCCAGAAGGCTGGGTCAAACAAGATATTTCTAAGGGTTCTGAAAAAGAAGTAATCGGGTCCCTTAAATCTGAAAAGATTGCAGGAACCACTGTTCTGGTGCTTTGCTACAAAGGTTGGCGATATAACTATAGCAGTATTCGTATCGCCGGCCTAAAAACCATTGCCGCCGTCTATCCCAAAGGTCAAGAGATACTCAAGAAGGAGACTAAACTGAAGACAGAGGGAGGGTTGACAGCGGTCACGGAATTGTGGCGAGGGGCTGTGGATGCCAGTGGCACCACAGCATTCCTTCAAACGCCCATGGGAATCATGGAGACCAAGGCGGGTTGGATACTCCTGCTTGGATTTACACCCGATGCCTTTGGACCACCATTAGAGGATGACTTCCTCAAAATGATTAAATCAACCAAGTGAGGCAACGAGTGTCCATAATAGAGGGAGTGCCCTGACCAATATTTAATTTGATAGACAGTTTCAGATTAACTCTTGACTAATGACTTCATCTACAAGTCTTCACTCCAGTCTAACTTCGAAGTTAATGATTACGAGTTGAAAGCAAGTATAAGCAGGGCTTCAAATAAAGAAAGGTAGGACTATTTCCGACCCTGCCGTATCTTCGAACCTATCTTAAAAACCTCCTTTGCATATCGTGATGTAATCGGAATTCACACAGATTTATTTACCCCCCGCTTTTATACGGAATGGATATTTGCGGTTTATTACAGCTTTCTCAATTTCTTTTTTAGCACCTTGCCCACGAAGTTCTTGGGCAGGGCTTTCAGAAAGGCAATTTCTTTGGGCAGCAAAAAGCTCGTGAGTTTTTGCCGGCAATATTCGATGATCTCTTCGGCCGTGGCTTCCTGCCCGGGTTTCAGGACCACAAAAGCCTTGATGTCCTCCCCATAGAGCCCGTCCTTAATCCCGATCACGGCTGCCTCCGACACCTTGGGGTGACTGAAGAGAACCTCCTCAATGGGCCGTGGGGAGATATTTTCCCCCGCCTTGATGATCAGGTCCTTTTTCCGGTCCGTGATCCAGAAGTAACCATCTTCGTCCACGCATCCTACGTCTCCCGTATAGAGCCAGCCGCCGCGGAGCACCTCCGCCGTCTCTTCCGGCTTGTTCCAGTAGCCCTTCATGAGCATGGGACCCCGGATCACGATCTCTCCCGCTTTGCGGGTGGGAACCAGGTTCCCCTCGTTGTCCACGACCCTCATCTTCGTCCCTTTCATGGGCAAGCCGATTGAGCCGATCTTTTTCACACCTTCCAGGGGGTTGACCGAATTATTCGCCCCTGCCTCTGTCAGGCCCCAGCCTTCAATAATCTCGAAGCCGAAGACCTCCTTGAAGCAGTTAAAGGTCTCGAGCGCTAGCGGCGCGGATCCAGAGAACCAGTATTTCATCGAACTCAGGTCGTACTTTTTAGGTTCGGGGAAAAGAAGCATGAACACATACATGGTAGGGACTCCGGCCAGCATATTGGCCCGATACTTCTCGATGGCTGCAAAGATGGTCTCTACGTTGAAGGAGTTGAGCAAGATGGCCCTCCACCCGCGCCGGAAAAGGGCCTGATTAATGCTGGCGATGCCATAAGAATGGCAGAGGGGAAGGACGAAGACCGATAATAGCCCGTCCGGCAGAGGCAGGGTCTCGGATTGCATGCGGGCATTCCAGTATAGGCTGGGATGGGTGTGCATGACACCCTTGGGCTGACCCGTAGTGCCTGCCGTGTAGATTAAAGCGGCAATCTCGTCGTCGCCCATGTCCACAACATTCATTTCCTCGGGCTTTTTTTCGACGAGATGGGGGTAGGAAAGGAATCCTTGGGGAACCTCCGAATCGACGAGGATCACAGTTTCCAGAGCGGGTGTCTTTGCCTTCCCCGCCCGGATCTTGGGGAGGAAGGTCGAGCTGCTGATCACCATCTTCGCGCCTGAGTCCTGGTAGATATAGGCAGTTTCTTCCTCTCCAACTAGGTAGTTGATCGGCACGACCACGGCGCCGATCCTCCAGATAGCCGAGAAGCCCTGAAGCACCTCCGGACAGTTGGGCATCTGCAGGATGACCCGGTCTCCCCGCTTCACGCCCAGGTCCTTGAGGGTCCGCGCCAGCCTCCGGGATGCCCGGATCATCTCCACGTTCGTAATCTCTTTCCCATCGTAAATGAGGCTCAGTAAATCCCCCTGCTCCTTCACCCTTTCCTCGGCCATTCCGGCAATGTTCATCCCTCCCCTCCTTTCTCCTTTAGAAGAATTCTTTTATAGGCACAAACGAGAGAGCCTCTAAAGGGGCATAAGACCCTCCTGGAGGCCTCATGGAGAGGCACGTTCTGGAAGCTCCTTCTCATACCTCCCTCCAGAAGATTAAGGGTTAAGTTGTTTTTGAATTTAGATGTTTTTGGGTTTGTGAGAACAATCCACTTAATCGGTGCCCGAGTGGGTTCTGCCCCCCGATAAATCCCAAAGCAAGAAAAGTTGGAACCCCACCTTCTTATTTTACTTGCCAGAAGGCTAGAGGTTTGGGTGCAAAGTTTTTGTGAACAAGGGATAGTCTCCATTCCGAATGGCAGCAGGACTGCTAATGGTGTCAAGAGGATTTTAGGCTCACTTCAGTGTCAAATTTTGGGCACCAGATTAAATGAAAAAACAATATAAGCAGATTACCTGCTGATGGCTAAAGTCAGCTTCAGAGAAATCGATTTTCCTTAAACGGGCTGGGCTGGGTTTGCAGCCGCCGGACCTCACTCAACCCATGCTGTCCGGTTATGCTGCTCATCACCCTCTCGCTTTAGGGGTCTTACTCTCACTTGCCCCTGCTTTAAGGCCCAGGGCCTCTCTTAAACCAAAGTGATCGATGGCTGGACAGATATCCATGCTGATTCCCGTTCCTTGAGTGATAGACGTACAGAATTTCTGAAGGCTAACGTGAGATTTGGTCCATCCAATGACGATCATGGTATGTCTGCCGATTAAATTCCATGTATGTAAACCTTTGACCCCTTGGCCTTCTGCTGTATCAAATGCTTGGGAAAATCTTTTTATAACCTCTGATCTCTCCTCAGGCGTCCACTTGACAAAACAGACAAAGGGCATGTAGCCCGCCGCCTCGTATTCTTCTTTCTTGGGATCGTAAATTTTTGCCATGGTTATTCCTCCTTTCCGTAACTTGTGAATTCAGGTTCCATGATGAAGTTATTTTTCTCCAGACCAGAGAGGCCCCCGAAAAGTTCCGGGTCGGCATTTATGGTGGCGGGAGCCTAGCACAATAGGGATATAGAAAATCCCTCAATTTAGCGGCATAATGAAACATGGTTCCTCAAACCCCATGGAACGACCTTTCATCTTCCCTGGAAAATTATATTCAAATCAGACCTCTGATAATGCCTCCTCCGTCTTTCGGACCCAGCCATCGGCTCCACACTCTTTGAAGATTCCGATCGCCCTTTCCAGAAATTCTTTCACCTTTGAAGAATCTCCTTTTCCTTTGAAGAATTGACCGTAAAGGGCATAATCCCTGCCCAAATCACACCTCATTCCGTTTCGTTTGTCCGCTTCGATGGCTTTTCCGATCCAGTCCTCTGCTGCCGCTAAATGGCGTTCATCCAGATGCAAAAGGATATCACCGATGTATCTCGCCATACAGCCTTCATATATTCTTACTCTATTCTCCCGCGCATAGCAATACATCAATTCAAGGTTTATATCCTTCTCACCACTCAACAGCTTTGCCCTCATGAGAGCAATCCGGTTCAGATTCGCCGAGGAGGGAAACTGCCGGCTGTGCTCACGGACATAAATGGCCCTGGAGTAGTGGTCCTTGGCCTTCTGATATTTTCCCAGATCAAAGTAGACATGACCCAACCACTGATGAGCCACGGCGTCGTGAGCGAACATATTGATCTTTTCGGTAAAATTGATTCCCGTAGCCAGGTATTGTTCTGCCTCTTCAAGAAGCCCTTTATAGTAACAGGAAGTTCCATGGCTCACATAGGCCATGGCCTTTGAATAGATATCCCCGCTCTTTTCAGCTATCTGGACGGCCTCTTCACTGGTCTGATAGCCCTGGGCCACCATGCCGTGATAATCATAGGCATAGATACTCATATTGCTTTTCATGATCGAGACCCGCCTCCCCACGGCCATAGTCAGACTGAGTAACATCTCGAAATAGTGAATAGCCTTTTCAAAATCACAGTTGAAGGCAAGGACCATCCCCAGCATATATTTCGCATATACGCTCGTAATGAAATCACCTGTTTCTTCTGTAATCTCTATGGCTTTTTCCAGATACTGAATGGATTCAGGCAAATCTTCTTCAGCTATGTATTTGCAGCAGCCGATGATGAGGTATATCTGACCGAGTCTGTCCTTAAGGCCTCTCTTTAAGACCGCGTCCATGATCGGATCGATCGATTCCTTTGCTTCCGCCATACTACTTATCCGGAACAAATAGAACCCCAGAGCCGTCCTCGCGTCGATGATCTCATCCTGCAATTCCTCTGTCTGCGGCAGCGTTTCCAGAGCGATAGTCCATTTTTTTGCATAGTAAGCCGCGTCATGTAATAAAAAAGAATTTTTCGCCTTGATACAGGCAAGCCGGGAATAGTCGGCCACTTTCCTGCAATCCTCACTGGCTGTAAAATGGTTGACAAGGGCCTCAAAATGCTCGTCGATCTTATCTTGATATAATTCCTCAATGGCATTTCCGATCTTTTGATGGATCTGCTTTCTCGTTTTCGTCAAAATGGAATCATAGACCACATCCCTTGTCAGAGCATGCCTGAAGATATAAGTGGAGTTGGGAAAGATGCCCCGCTCATAAAGAAGCTCGGCATCCTTGAGAGTGGATAAGTGGGAGAGAAGCTCATCCTCAGGGAGGACGGTGACCTTTTCTATAAGTTTGTGGTTGAACTCCCTTTCTATGGCAGACCCCATCCGGAGAACTTTGCAGGCGCCGTCCGGAAGGTGATCCACCCTCGCCATGATCACATCCTGGATCGTGGAGGGAATGGAGATGTTTCTCAGATTTTTAGTGAGGTAGTAGCTGCCGTTTGTTTTTTCGATGATCTTCAGATCCTTGAGAGACTTTATGAACTCCTCGATGAAGAATGGGATCCCTTCGGTCTTCGCTAGAATCAGGTCTTCCAACTCCCGCTCGGTGTTTTTCGTATTGAGCAGATGGGTCATCATGGCCAGGGATTCCTGGTTGGATAACCGGTTCAGAGTGATCTGGCTGTGATAGGACCAGCTCCCCCAGGTGTGGACAAACTCAGGCCTGTAAGTGTAGATCAGAAAGACCCTTGATCCGGCAATACTCTCCAGGAGTTCTTTCATGACATCCTCGGAGCTCCGGTCCATCCAGTGGACATCCTCGATGGCTATGATCAGCGGTCTTAATTCCGAACCTCTCAGGACAATCCTTTTAAAAGCATCCAGGGTTCTGTCCTTTCTTGCTTCCGGACTCACAGAGATTTTATCGATACCGCTGTCCTTCACGGAAAGAAGCTCCAGCAGATAGGGAAGCGTGGAGGGTTCATCGACATTCAGGATCTGGAGACCTTTCGTCACCTTATCCTTGATTTCTTGATCCCCGTCATTATCCTGGATATCGAAGTTGGCCTTAAGAACATCCACCACTGGATGATAAGCAATGTGCCGGCTGTAAGAAAAACACCTTCCCTCCAGAAATGTTACTACTTCATTGGTTACAGCCTTGCGGAACTCATAGAGGAGTCTGGATTTACCGATTCCCGCTTCGGAAACAATGGAGATAGCCTGGCCCCGGCCTTCCTTCGATCTTTCCAACCCGTCCAGGAGCAGCTCCAACTCTCTCTGCCTGCCCACAAAAGGGCCAAGCCCTTCTTCAGCACTGACTTCAAAACGGCTTTTCCTCGAAGTGGGAGAAATCACACGGTAGACCTGGAGAGGCTTTTCTTTGCCCTTCACCATCTTTTCCCCCAGAGACTCAAAGCAGAACAACCCTTCGGCAAGTCTGAAGGTATCTGCAGTCACATAGGTCGTTCCTGGCTCCGCCAAACCTTCCATCCTGGAGGCCAGATTCACCGTATCCCCGACAGCTGTGAACTCCACTCGCAGATCGTTGCCTAATGTTCCAACGATGACAGGGCCGGTATGAATCCCGATCCGCATCTTGATGGGCGCCCCCCCCTTTTTTCCCTGTTTCACCTTCTCATTGAACCTTGTCATGTCACGGTGGATGGCTATGGCAGACCTAATCGCCCGCTGGGGTGCATCCTCCAGAGCAATGGGAGCCCCAAAAAGGGCCATGATGCCATCTCCGGTCATCTGGTTAACCGTGCCCTCATAGTCGTGAACCTTATGGATGAGAATTTCGTAAACCTGATCCATTAAGGCATAGATTTCCTCGGGATCCAGTTTCTCGGAAAGCGATGTGAAACCCTCCATATCGCAGAACATCACCGTAACCTGTTTACGCTCACCTTCAATCTTATCCCTTTGCGCCAGGATCTTCTGAGTTAGTCCCTTAGGGAGGTACCGCTGAATTTTAACAAGCTTTTCGTCAAAGGAGAGTTCCTTAGAAATTGGTCCTGAAGGAAGGCTTAATTTTTGGCCACACCCACCACAGAATTTAAAATGAAATGGATTTGGAAGATTACAGTTTGGGCAAATCCTTTCCAATTTGGCACCACATCCCCCACAAAACTTCATGGCTTCAGGATTTTCACTCTGACACTTTGGACATTTCATTTTTTGCACCCCCCATAAGGGTTGGGATGCGGCTCACTTTTCGTGTCTATTCGTTTTACGGCCTCTCCGCAGTCTGGGATTTTTTCATTGGTGTAGTATCTGGTCCACTCTTGATAACAAAGCCCCAAAAGAATACATAATTCCCTTGAGCCTTCATAGAGGTACCTTTGGGGGTTCCCATTTCATTTCTAACTCCAAAAGGTTGAGGTTAGGTTGGGAGGTTGACTCTTAAAAACGACGTGATTTGATAAGAAAGTACTAATTTTATTTGAAAAAGTCAACAAGAATTATCGATTACTACTTAAAAGGTTGTATGGTGGAACAAAAATGTAAAAACAACATTACAGGAAGAAGTCTTTGTCCTTCCTTACATCATCCTTCAGGTTAAGTCCTAACTTAGACAGTTTATTTCTCTTCATAATTGCTCAACAATGTATCCTTTTCCTTTGAGGATCTCGATGATCCCTCGGTCGCCCACCAGATGGCCTGCCCCGACAATAACAAAATAGATCTCCTTGGTCCGCAAGAAATCTTCAATCTTCGAAACCATTTTCTTGTTTCTTTCATAAATGAGTTTTTCAAAAATGGAAGATAACCCTTTATCCTCTGAAATACCTCTTGTTAGAATGGATTCCATGCTTTTTGTATCCCCTGAGATCCATGCTTGCGTCAATCTACCCAATTCCTGCTCCAGGATATTCAAATCTCTCAACGTATATAATAGAAACAACTCCTGGTCCTTATCCGATAAGTTAGAAAGGAGGCTGATCTGATAATCAAGGCTCTCCAGTTCCAATATCTTTTTCTTCCCCTCAGCCTTTGAAAGAAAATATTTGTCTATGCCGTAATTCGGATCGAATCCGAGCTTTAAAAGTTCCAAGGATTCCAATACCAATGCAAGAAACCATGGCTTTTGCCTATTGATCATTTCAAGAGGAAGGCCCAGCCGACCCGATTCTTTCTTGATCAACTCATAGGTCTCAGTTGAAACATGCTTTTCCAGGGTTTCAAGATCAAGGTAAAGAGCACTGTCCACCAGTTTTTGGATATCGATTTTTGTAATATCATTAACGTTTGCCTCCACCACCAAAATGTTAGCTTGATCAAAAGCGGTTTCGATCCTTTTATTTAGAGGATAGATCTCTTTCCTAAAAAAATGTAAAGAACCCATCAGATAGACAGTGTTTGTCCCTGATCCGACTCTCCACAAAAAGTTCTTCTGGGACTGAGAGAAAACATCTTGAGAAGAAGCAACTAAAGATACTAAAATAAGAACCGAAAATATTACTAATAATTTCGAAGTTTTATTCTTCATTTTTAAGTCACCTCTTTCCGGGAAAAGCCCGATGCAGTGATGGCTCCAATAAATCCCATCGTCTTGATAAATGACCTTCTGTTCATCGGCTATTTCCTCCTATTTTTTGCTCGCTCTTCTCATTAATTATATTTTTTATAGAAAAGTCAACTTATTTTTTGGCAATTGTTTCTCTTTCCCCATCATTAGAATGAGAATGTTTGGCATTTAAATTGCTCATTATCTAATTAAAATTTGGATCTCCTTCAGGGAAAAAATCGTAAAACCAAATAGGGTTTATTTATTCACAGTTTCCCCATCTAACTATTGAAAAGAGTTTAAAAGAATGACCGCGATAAAAGTTGCAATTTTGTTAACTTTGTTCATTTTCGCAATCTTCATACAGGTGTGGGCTAATCCAGTTAAGTCAATAAATGATGCTGCTAATCAAGTAACGATAATGAAAATGGATAAAAATAGAATAAAAGAAGTGTCACAAGGATTCTATCATGAATAAAGATTATTTTAATATTCTCGTCTTCGGCCATACGACCTTCGGGATCAGGCGCCTGAGGGTTAAAAAAGAGACTCTTAAAATTCTCATTTATCTTCTCGCCTTTTTCCAACTCTCTATTATGTTCTTCTTATGTGACTACATACAGGTCAAGAAGAAAACTTTTTTACTGAATCGATTGCGCCAGGAATCGCAGGTTCAGAGGTCCCAGATTCAATTATTTTCAGCAAAGATTGAAGAACTGGATAAAAAACTTTCCAAATTGAAGGATTTTGACAGGAGGGTCCGGATCATCGCCAACCTGGAGAGAAGTCACGAAGTCACCCCCTTTATCGGCATGGGCGGATTCTCACCATCTGTAACTCAGGAAAAATTAAAAGAAGAACCTAAGGGAAGTGAATGATTAAGAAGGATAATGTGAACCCGTCCCCAATTTCTCAACGGACTCTTCCCTTAACGAAAGCTATATCAGCACCTCTTCCATCCAGCCCAGTTTGATCAGCTGAATGCGGCTCAAGTCACTGACCCCGAGGTGATATTTTTTATCGGCCACCAGGATATGGATAGGGGGAACATCCAGGGCCCGTTCTTCGCCGAAAAAACCGGTCCGCTTTACCTGGAGAAGATGGGCACCTACCGCATCGACAGCCACGGGATCGGTTCCCATGATCAGCCCCTGATAGGGCCAAACGTATCTCTTGTCGAAAAAATTGGCTCCCCTTCCATAAAATTGGGGGGTGAGGGCACTGAGGATATTCAGGCGGGTCTTTCCCTTTACGATTGGGTAAGTCCAAATTTTACCCAGGGGCGAGCACCCCTCATCATGGTAGGACGAAGGGTCTGGGACAAATTGGATGTAATTTTTCAGGCAAGTCCCGACCCCGGACCAGTGATGCGTCCTCAACGGTCGCACATTAACGAGCGCAGTAGCATTCTGGAAGACCGGGTTATTCAGAACTCCCCGGTCATCGATGCCGATATTTTTCTCCGCCACTCCCACATCCAGCAGCCGGCGCTTAATAGCCGTTTCCAATTCTTTTGGGGTCGGCATCTTCGCCCATACATTACTTTTAATCCCCACCACATCCGAACTCTTGAAAAGCTTCTGCCAGGCTTCCAGGGGTTCATTGGTTCCCAGGAGACTCTTGACGGCTTGATCCAGCATGGATTGCAGGATCTCCTCCTGCACTTTGTCTTGGCGCCCTAATATCTCAGCATTCCGGATGAGGACGACTTTCGCCGTTGGCTCTGCCCGAGCTTCCCCCAGGATCCCCGACCCCAGGGTAGCGGCCATTGCGGTTCCAGCCGTGACTCGAAGAAAATCCCTACGGGTGATGATTTTTTCTCCCATCTAACTCAAACCTCCTTTCTATATATCCCCTATCCTCTCTTCCTCAGAGGAGCAGAGGGCTAAGTGAAGGGAATCTGCGTTCAACGCCCCCCAAGCATTTTTTCTTCTGTAGCCTTGAGAAGGGCCTCGGCATCGACCGCCGTAGGAGCTCCAAAAACAATGACAACAAATTCATCCCTCTGCCGGGCAAAGGTCCATTTCCCGTCCTCTGTTTTTGAACGATCCATCCCCCCAGCATCAGGAAGGTAAACCTTCATGAAGCTCTGATAAGCATCTCCGGCCTCTTTCGAATCGGGGTATCGAATCAGAAGAAGTTGGGTCTTCTGTTTATCTTGAAGATATTGAGCTAGCACGGCTTCCGTTTTCCGGTTCAGATTAAAAATATTCTGGTGGGCTACGAAAAACCGCTGGTTCAGGAGAATGTGACTCTTAAGGTAGCGAACGCTCTTATCGACCAGGCCGAGGTCCTTCCCTGGAATAAAACCAACCAATTTCGGTTCCGGGCCTGTAGCTGGGATTGAATTTGCCGCAGCCCCGCCCATCTTGAGGATTCCTGATTCAACCTCTGCCCCCTCCCCTTCTGCATAGACGCTGACAAAATATTTTCCTTTCCAGAACCGAAGCAACCCTCCCCCAAATTCAGATCCCTGACCGATTCCTACGGCTTCATCCTGATGTTCAAAAGAAAACACCCCATAAGCATCCTCTGAAGAGGCCATTTCATAGAGTTCAACGATAAGGGGAGGTTGGTTCAATTTTTCAAACCGGCGAACCGTGAGATTCTGAAAACCATACGCCAGATAAAGTTCTGCCGCCCCATCGATGTACTTGAACAGGGTCCTGGAATCGTATTTTATCTCCTTCTCGTCCCACTTCCAGTCCCCGGCTTCTGAGGGCAGGGAAATCTCTGGATTCATTTTTCCCTTCTCTTCTCCCTTGACTATTTCGGCTATTGTGAATATCCAAGCTATGATAACAAAAAAAGTCCAAATCCGCATATCAGATTCCTATTAAAATAAATTTTGGCACAAATCAATAATGTGAACCACAATTTCTATTTAGTTTCTTGCTTCTTTGACTAAATTTTACCCATATTTGACAATTGTCACAAATGGGATTATAATTTTACCAAAAAAGAATTGGAGAAAGTGACATGGCTGAAATTAAAATCTTGAAAACGGATTCAAGGGGAAGGGTGATTCTCCCTCCTCCCTTCCGAAAGGAACCTTTGTTCGAATATACCGTCAAGGGTGATCAGATCATCCTCTACCCGGTCCGAACAGTCCGGAAATACCCCGATATGTCAGGCCTGCCTGAAGAGGAACTCTCCCCCGGCTGGGTGGAAAGAGAGAGGAAGGTTAATACGGACACCCAGCCCGGAATCGTTGCTTCTACCCCTTCGAAGGCGCTTAAGAAAAAGAAGAAATAACCTCTGATGCCAGCGAAACTTTCTCGCTTTGAACTCCATTTCGAAATCATCTTCTTGGAAAACTACTCCCGGTTGAAACCGAGTGAACGAAAAGCTATCGATAAAGCGGTCAGGCTTCTGAGTTCCAATCCCCGGCATCGATCCCTCAATGTTCATAAGGCGAAAAACGTCAAAGGAAAGTATGCCGAGGGAGGGAATGATGTCTTCATTGCGTATGCTTCGAAAACTTTAGGACTCACCTCCGAGTACGGCCCCGAACCTGGAATGATCGCCCTCCGCAATTGTGGTCATCATGAATCATGTGAAAGAGAGATGTGAGTCCGGCTCTCTTGTATCAATGAACTGCTGGTATTCCCCTCCCTCCCCTTGAAGTATCTTGACCGCCTTATTACAGATTAACATATGGGCAATATTCGCCGGCATTATTGATTCTCTCTATTTTTAAAATGGGAAGTGTCCCGCATTTCTTCTCTTTTAATCTCCCTGATACCATATAAAGTTCAATAAAATCTTCTGTCAAGTTTCAAGGTCAGGCACCTTTTGTTTCTTTCCGCTCATCACAACTCCCACATTTCGCCATTGAAGCCTCTCCCTCTATAAATTGCCCCTAAGATAAAGTTCCCGCATATCAAAGACGATCTGTTTCCTGTACGCTTCTAATAGGCCTTGACAGAACCGTATAACGATATTAAAATAACGTATAACATTCCAAAAGGAGGCTGCCATGGGAGAAAAAGTCAAAGTGGGACCCAAGTATCAGGTCGTTATCCCCCAAACGATTCGTAAGAAAGTCCCCCTTCTTCCCAAGAAAGAAGTTTTTGTAGAAGAAATTAACGGGGTGATTGTTATCCTTCCCCAACCGAAGTCCTTTACTGAATTCATGCTCGGATTGGGAAAAGATGTCTGGAAAGGCATCGATCCCAAAACCTATGTTAAAAAAGAACGGGCAAACTGGAAATGACCTCTTTTCTCAAAGGTTTGAAAAGTCAGAAAGTTGGCTTGGACACCATGATCTTTATTTACGCCTTTGAGGAACATCCAGCCTACCTCCCTCTTCTAAAATATTTCTTTAGTGTTTTGGAAAAAGGGGAAATAGAAGCTGTCACCAGCACCATCAGCATCACGGAATGCCTCGTTCACCCTTACCGGAAAAAAGACTTTGCCCTCGCCGCCCAGTATATGGTCTTATTCAGAAATTTTCCCCATCTCTCTGTTGTTCCAGTTACGGACGATATTGCAGAAAGGGCTGCCTTTCTCCGAGCCCATTACAATTTGAAAACTCCAGACGCGATCCAAGTGGCCACTGCTCTCATTTCCGGTTCTCGTGCCTTTTTGACAAATGACGAAAATCTCGCTTCCGTCAAAGGAATCGACATTCTCGTTTTGGACCAACTCTCCTAATCTGCGGTATCATCTTCCTACCCAAGATTTTGGTAAGGCTTATAGATTTTAGAATCAAGGATATCAATGAACTGCTGATACTCCCCTCCATCCTTCTGGAGTATCTTGACTGCCTTATTACAAACGAGCATGTGAGCAATATTCGCCGGCATTATTGATTCCTTCTATCTTTGGCACAAAAAAATATCACTCATAAAAAAAATACGGTCTCATTTTATTGGAAGGATAAAGGTGAACATTTACAACCCTTTTAATGATATTAATTACAGATTAGAACCTCCGCTCTTCTTCAACTCTAGCCTGTTCAATCTCACGGTTTAACACCGAAACATACTCGTCAATCCAACGCTTAACATTCTCATTATCCTCGTCGTTTTTGAAACCAAGCAGCCAGTTCTTTTTCTCCTGATAATGCAAACTCGCAGGGCCTGACCATCCTTCCGTAGAAAAGTTTGCTCTTAGATTCCTCCGTACGTCTTCACGGGCTCCGTAGCGTATAAGTAGTTCCCGAACCAAGCAGGTTTTGCCTTCCTCCCTAAAGAGTGCCTTAGGGACGAATGTGGCAAGATACCATGCGCGTTCCTCCACATCTTCGTCCACCCATTCCCAAATCTTCTCTAAAGGAATAAAGGACAGCGTACCTTCCTTTGCCGCATAGTGATCTCCGCCCCTAAGCCATTGGCTTATAAAATAAGCATGGGTATCAATAGGGATACCTAAGTACTTTTTTATCTTTTCCCAGACCTCTATAGGGTATTTCTTCATAATCTCATTAATAACAGACTGGGTGGGGGAGAAGAAGCCTTCAAGGATAGTTCCATCTTCATTGAAGTGTTCAAGAACTGTATCGGCAAGCCGCAAGCTTTTTTCAGGATAGGCTTGGACAAATGCCTTCCCTATGCCCGTCCAATGGTACTCATCCATTTGCCCCCGCCTTCCTGTTTCCAGCTTTTGGAATAATGACTTGTGCGTCAAAAGCCTCAGTGTTAATTCTTTCGGCAGCGGCGGCTTAGGGGTTTTATGGATGTAATAAAAGAAGTGCAAGTCCAGGGCTACACGGATTGCGGCATATTTTTCATGCTCAACCAAGAAAGTACACAATTTCAGAAAAACCTCTTCTGACAAATCCTTCATTACACTCCCAACACCGAACATGCTGAAATGTTCAAAGGCAATGATGCCCTTTTGGGCCAACACAAGAAGTCGCAACGCTGCCCGGTCAGACATGCCTGAGCGCCACGTCAATTCAGGAAGCCAAGCATTCAGTTTTTCATCCCTCGCAATGGCGTCCAGCTGCTCCTCCCACATATTCTGGTCTTTTTCGAAAAGTGCCCGGAAATACCCCCCAAGAAAGTATGCGCTTGCATCGCCAGACGCTTCACGTTGTGTCTTAAGAAGCAAATCCATCAGCTTGAATCCAGCATCCCTTTTCCCAACCTCATAACCAAACCGATAGCCATTTTGAGCTTCCGCTGTGATAAGCCAGGGCAATTCAGATTCCAAGAGGGAGTTGTCCTTAATAGCCTGTTCTGCCAGCTCTTCAATTTTCGGCTGGACCTTGTCAACCTGCTTGCCTTCCTCATCAAACTGGTCCTCTAACAAGTCCATCCCGACATATCGCCTCAATAAAGCTGCAAAACCACTTCCTATCAACTCATCCCTAAACCCTTCCAGACGCTTGCGTATATCCTCATCCAATCCCTTGCCATTATAATGGAGGATGTGGACAACAGTGGAGAGTATCTCTTTCTTATTAGCATAAGGTTTTTCGGACAATTCGCTTAAGGTGCTGATTACCATGTCAGCCAAGTTACCCATTGTGGTCAATCCACGTGAATTATCGAGTAGAATCTTAACACCCTCCTGTCGTTCACTTTCCTCCATGCTTTCTAACTTTTGCACAAGAAGCTGCCATGCCTGTCGGTACGCATCAAACAGCTCACCCCATGTCTTAGGTCTCCAAAGCTCTGGCTCTTTTCGCAACCCTTGGTATTCAGCACCAACAAGACGAGGAGAAGGCAACGTTGCCAAAGCCTGGTCAAAAGCCTTTAGAGCAAGCTTCCGCTTTTCTTTTGAAGGAGATTCTAAAGCTTCCTTGAGAACCGGCAAACGTTCCTGGGGAGGAGCTTCTGTAGGAGCAACCGGTGCGGGGGCAGGAGAGAAAAGGCCTGCAAAGACACCGCTTGCATTGTTAGAGAAGTTCTCGTTTTCAGCCTCTCCAAGAGCAAGCAATATCCTTGCAGCATCAGCGAATAGGCCTCTCCAAATAGCAATCCTTTCGAGCGCCCAAACAACTTCCCTCCTCCCTGTAGTATACGCAAGAAGCTCGTCCTTGGTTTTTCTCGCTATGGTTCTTTTAAGGCAGTTTAACGCTGATTCCGGGTCAGCTTCGGTCAATGCTAAAAAAAAACGCCCCCCTAATTTTGTTTTCAGATACTCAAAATCCTTAAATGGACCAGTAGGTCCAAAAAGGTCTTTAACAACCCGCGCAGCTGCTCCTGATTCTCCAGCGAATTTTAGCATCTCATAAAACCATTTCCTCAATTCCAGGTTTTCAGGAATGTTTCGCAAGAAATCATCATGGTCAAATGAGCTTCCATAAGTGTCCCACCACTCAATCCACATCCGGATATGGAAGGCTCTTGGAGTTATGTAAAGAGTAGTTTCCCCCTGAAGAATATTTAGTGATACGAGCTTGTTGATAATTTCCTGGAACTTTCCCCACGTGATATCCCTGTCAACCTTTTCTACGAGTTTCCAGACTTTTTTTGCTTCTTCCTCGACGGGCCTCCTGTAGCCGAATCGCTTAAAGAGTGCGATATGCATAAGGACACGTTTGCGCTTCTTAACCTCTTCGCTGTTCGGGTCCTCATAGCCAGCTATAATCCGGTCATAGATACCTTCAACTGGGCGCAATACATCATCATGGTAGTATTTGAGATTTGTCCCTATCATGTGGGCGAACCGCGGGGAGTTTCCTGCAAGCCCTGCCCACCGGTCAACATGGTCTTTGAGAACGCCGTAGCTGAGGATTATTTGCTTGATGTCATCAACTGACAAGGCAGGAATATCGCAATAATCTATTCCATGTTCTTTGATATCTGGCTCGTTGTAGATTGTTATCAATTTTATTCGGGGGCCACGGGTCGCCAGTTGATTCCATATTTCTATGCGGTGCTGATGGCTGCACTCGTCAGCAATAATTATCACATTGAAGGGATTGTCCTCCCGCAGGATAAGGAAGAGAAGGTCACTGTTTAGAAATTTGCTTGCCTTTGTATAAAGAACCAGCGGGGCCAAATCCTCGGCTTTGGTGGCCTCCAAAATGAATCTCGTTTTTCCTCCGCCTGCCTCATCTATAATTCTAATATGCTTCGCCCCATCTGAAGTGCGCAGGATATCCTGTATCGCCTTGGCCTTCTGCTGATAATCGGTGCTTTTAACAAAGTCCTGGCGCATGTCATTATTTTGGGACCAGCTTTTGTAAGTTTGAAATTGCAGCCCGCTCAATCCTTTTAAGGCCAATGCCAGCGACGGGAAAGGTGTGAGAAAGCTCATTAGCTTGTTTTGTCCCCAAATCTCAATCTTTGAATTACTACACTTTGCATCAATGGGAAGCAATTTTTCTTTGAACTTGTTAATGTGCTGCTCATCGACACGTTCAGGCTCATCCCAGCCAAACAGCACGATTACCAGTGTTCCATCACGGTCTAAGCATGACTTGACTCTCGGCTTAAGCTCGCTTGTTCCTTCCTTAAACAGGATGCTTTTAATATCGGCTTCCCTTGAGAGGGAGAAGTCGCCTGTCTTGATTTGGTAGCGGGTAAGCCCCTGCTTGATAATTCCCTGACCACCGCTCACCGTCGTTGCTTGTACTTCTGCATCTATCCCGCCGTCTGCGGAAGTGATTGCGCTAGGGACATTGATAAGGTTCTTCCCTATTCCAATAGATGTTGATTCAGCCCAAAGCAGCTCGCGGAAAAAGTCAACCGCTTCCTCTGGACTAAGTCGCTGAAGGTCCTCTTTTCTTACTGTGAAAATTGTGTCCATTTCGCTGCTTTAACGCTTCGAATAGGGACGCTTCCCATTCTTAGCTTGAATATTGCAAGATACTTTCAAGACAAAAACAAGTAAGTTCTTTTACCTTCCCCCAGCGTTCGCATACCTTCGGCAACGGACATCTTTCGCACAAGATAATAATTTGACTCTTCGCTATTTCAAGCGTTCCTGCTTGTTCATGCAATGTCAACAATTGTTTTAAATACTTTCCAGCAACTAACCGATGAAGCTTATCTTTTTCCTTTAAACCAAGCCATTCGAAAACGCCCTTTTCTCCTCTTGAGATATTACAAGGCTGACAAGCAAGAACAACGTTATCAGCTGAATCGTCACCTCCCCTACTCCGGGGGATTAAATGGTCAGTTGTTAAATCCGCCATTGAACTGCAATAAACACATTGCTTTGGAAGTTCTTGTTCTCGCTCCCACTCACGGATTGTCCCTGAAATGGTAATCTCTTCATCACGAAGTTTTTTGAACCGATCCGTTATGAAAGGGCGCTGAAGTGAGCTATAAGCAGACCTCGAGATAAGTTTAGCGTACTCATAGAAAATCTCTTCACGAATTGTTCTTACATATCCAGGAGGCATTGCCTGATCCTCACATTTGCAATTTGAAGACGATAAAAGTTTAATAAGTCTGTATTGGGAAGTCAACGACTATTTTGCGCAGAGCGCAAAAGAAAGATGGGGAGACAGATGGCAATCGATAGGGGGATGAGGAGACGAAAAAAGAAAGATGGGGTGATAAGGAGATGGGGAGATTGGGTGAAAAATAAGCTGAAAAACCCCTTGACAAGCCATTCCGTATTTCTTATCATTTCTGTTAAGAATCATGGAACAATCAGTTGCTGAACAAAAAGCCCGTGAATTAAAGATTGATAAGACTCAGGTGGTTCGAGAATACTGGGAACTCATTGTCCTGAAAGGACTATACGAATCACCCTTTGGTCGATATCTCATCTTTAAAGGGGGAACAGCCCTTCGATTAACCTTTGGTTCCCCACGGTTCTCAGAAGACCTCGATTTCTCATTGACCAAAGATGTGCTAAAAGGAAAGTTCTTCTCTCTTATAAAAAAAATTATCGCTCCCTTCCCTGAATTATCTTTGACTGACCTCGAGGAAAAATATTACACCTACTTGGCCGAAATTAAGGTGACTCAGAATTACCTCCCCTTTCCTTTCCGAATAAAAATTGAAATCTCAAAGAGAGAGATAAAAGATTATCAATGGGAACTAAAACTACTCAATTCGCCGGCTACTGTCATTCAAGTCATAGGGCAAGTGGCTACCTTATCACAAATCTATAAAGACAAATTAGCCTGCTTAAAAGGAAGAGCCAAACCAAAGGATCTTTTTGACCTCTGGTATGTTTCTGAAATAATTAAGATTCCCTACACGCCCCAAAAATATTCTTTGAATAAGAAGGAACTTGTTCGGGATCTGCGTAAATATTTGCCCAGCGATTTTTGGCCGGCCATTGAAGGTCTGACAAAATGAGAAGCATAGAATTATTAAAATTACTTCAAAAGATAAATAAACCTTTCTATACTATTGCCGATCTGGAGAAGATCACAAATCTTCCCAGAAACAGTCTTTATGTTGCATTGAAGAGATGGGTAACCGGGGGTATTATTGAAAGGGTAGCACAAGGTATTTATGTCCCCATGGGAAGCAATATCTCGTTAGAAAATGTGGCTTCTCAACTCTATATACCCAATTACCTTTCGTTTGAATCCGCCTTAGCCAAGTATGGCGTGCTAAACTTAATTCCTTATACTCTAACCTTTGCCACAACCAGGAAATCCAGGAAGTACACTCTTCGAAAACAAGCGATTGAATTTAGGCAAATTGCCTCTGAACTCTTTTTCGGATATGAGACGAAGAATGGAATTTGGATAGCCTCGCCTGAAAAGGCATTTTTGGATGAGGTCTATTTTATGGTTAGGGGTAAAGCTACCCTGGATTTTGACGAACTTGATATAAAGAAACTTTCAATCAAAATATTAAAGGATTATTCCAAAAGATTCCCGACCTATGTTCGAAGGTATATAGAGAAAATGATCAATCCTTAAATGGCATTAATAAAATAAACCCACCCTTATAAAATCCCTCCCAACCTCCCTTTGATAAAGGGAGGTCTTTATTCGCCTTACTATATTGATACCTTGTTCGTGTTACGTGCCTGCGCCCGTAACTCAACTTCATCTTGGGAAATCTTTTTCTCTCCCATTCGCATGGGGATTAAAGCGGCCGCAAGGCAAAGAACAAGGACAACCGCAAACGATCCGACCAACCATATCCACTGGAATAGGGTGATAAATTAATTGGAAATCATTGAAAGGATTTCGGCGGGCTAAATGGACAATCTCAATTTACTGCGAAGGATGCCGATGATACCGCCTCTAAATCCGAGAGCAGGGGCCATGAATAGAATGCCAATGGCCCCCAATACCTCGGAGAGTCTTAGTCTTTCCGGGCGAAGTCGATGAACCCCTGTTCCACATCAGTGCGGATCAACTCAACCCAAACCCGATCACCGATGTCGAGGCCGTCGAACCCATGCACCAATTTTCCTTCCACAGGTGGCTGAAGGATCCGGACCCACGTTCCCTTTTCGGAAGCGCCGGTTACGATGGCATCGAACCGTTCTCCAATCCTCGATTCGAGCAACAGCGCGGCCGCTGATTTTCTCACCTGCCTCTCAACCTTGTTCGCTTCATTTTCCATAATGGTACAGTGGTTGGCCAGATCCTTTAGCTCATCGTAGCTGTAAGGGACCGGCTGGCCCGCCATCGCCGATTTCAAGAGCCGCTGCGTGACAAGGTCTGGGAAGCGTCGGTTAGGGGCTGTAGAATGTGTATAATCTCTGACCGCAAGCCCGAAGTGGCCTGGCGGCGTCTCTCCGGGGAGGTCGGCCACATACTCCCCCTTCCCTATCAGCTTGATCACACTCAGAGAAAGATCCGCGAACCTCAGGGGGTCTGCCTTTTTCTGCTTCGTCAGGAACTTTTCAAGGGCGAGTGCGTCTGGTTCCGGCGGCAGTTGCTCCCCTAACCCAGACGCCAGTTCACAGATGCGCTGCCACCGTTCCGGTTCGCGAAGGACGCGGCGGACCGAAGGAAGACCCCTAGCGGTGAGATAGTTCGCTGTCACTCCATTCGCCGCAACCATCAGGTCCTCTATCAGTTCTTTGGCCCGATTGCTCCGCTCGATTTCGAGATCGGTGAGCCGATCCCCATCGAAGACCGGTATCGCCTCAATCGTTTCGAGGCTGAGAGCACCATGACGGTGCCTCACATTCCTCAATCGCTGAGCGGCCCTGTCTTGGATACGGATCTGCTCGTCGACGCCGGCTACTGCCGCAATCCGCCCCGGCATGGGACCTTCCCTCTCGAGCCAGGCGGCAACACTATTGTAAGCCAGCTTCGCATGGTTGCGGACCAATGCTCGATAGAGATCTGATCTGAGCAGCATCCCTTCCTGATCGATAACCATCTCAATGACGATCGCCAGCCTGTCCCCACCTTCGTTGAGAGACGTGAGATCGGTAGAGAGCTTTTCGGGAAGCATCGAAAAGATCTCGGCTGCAGTGTAGACCGAGGTTGTGTTGTGCCGTGAGTGGTTGTCGATGGCAGATCCTTTTTTAACAGCATCATCGACATCGGCGACTGCCACAAAGATTTTCACTGCTCCATCTGACAACGGCTCTGCAACCGAAATCTGGTCGAGATCCCGGGAGTCGTCGTTGTCGATGGAGGCCCAGAGCAGACCCCGCAGATCGCGGACACCAGAATTGCTTTCAGTGGGGGTTTTTCCGATACTCCCTACTTCTGCAAGCACCTCTGGAGAGAAGTCTGGCAGGAGGCCATGGTCGATCATCGCCTGTCGAGCAACGGCCTTCAGATCATCCCGGTGTTGTCTCCTATTCCGATTCATCTGATTGGACTCGCTTTAAACCAATGCTGACATTGCAATTTGAGAAATGGATGGCTTAGATTGTGAGTCGGAGTTTATTTCGGAGGATGCCGATAATGCCCCCTCTGAATCCGAGAACAGCAGCCATGAATAGCATGCCCATAATAAAAGTCCAACTTTCTGTATAGTTGCTAATAATATCCCTCAAAAGAATAATGCAAACAGCGCCCAGTACCGGACCGAAAAGAGTTCCCATCCCCCCTGTAATCGTCATGACCACCACTTCCCCTGAATTGGTCCAATGAAGAGAGTTCAAAGGGACAAAATTTAGCAAGAGGGCGTAGAAGCCTCCAGCCAGACCAGAGAAGAAAGCTGATAAAATGAAAGCCCTCAGCTTGAACTTGTCAACATTGTAGCCAATGCTCATGGCCCGGTTCCGATTTTCCCGCTGGGCCTGCAATGTCTTTCCAAATGGTGAATTAACTATTCTCACGAGTATAATTGCGCAAATGATGACAGAAAATAAAAGGAAATAATAAAAAACGATCTGTGATTGTAAATTGAGAGGACCCAGCCGGGGTCTTGGGACGCGTTGCAGTCCATCATCCCCTCCTGTCAACCCCGTCCACTTAAAGGCGATAAAATAGAACATCTGGGCAAAAGCTAAAGTCACCATAGTGAAGTAGATGCCTCGGCGACGAATAGTCAAGAATCCAATGATGAACCCAGCGAGACTGCTTACGATCACCCCGCCCAGGAGAGCCAATGGAACAGAAGGATACAAATCTTTCAATATGACCCCTGCAGTATATGCCCCCAACCCGAAAAATGCGGCATGTCCGAATGAAAGCATGCCAGCATAGCCCAACATCAGGTCGAAGGCCATGGCAAAGAGGGCAAAAATAAGGATTTCACTGGCGAGGGCAATATACGGAGCGATATGTGGAAAGATGATGGCCAACAAGAGAGCGGCTGATACGATGATCACTTTCTGTTTTGACCATGCACCTTTATTCATGAAAAGCCTCTCGACCGAAGAGTCCACGGGGTCTGATGAGTAAGAAAGCTGCCATAAAAATATAGATAAGCGTGTGGGCCATAGGGGGCCAGACCATCACTCCGAATGCAATGATCTCTCCGACAATGAGACCTCCGACGATTGAGCCTGAGATGCTGCCCATACCTCCCACCACCACCACCACAAAACAATCCACCAGGAAATCCACACCCATCAGGTGACTGACATTCTGGAGAGGAGCGGCCAGGACTCCGGCCAACCCGGCCAATCCGATACCCATTCCAAAGACCAGTGTAAAAATTTTAGAGATATTGATCCCCAAAGCATCGACCATGATGCTATTGTCCGTCCCTGCCCTGATGATCGCCCCAAGCTTGGTCTTAGAAAGAAATAGCCAAACCCCTAATGAGCATAGTGAAGTGATGATGATCAGAAAAATGCGATACTTGGGGTAAAACATGAAGCCCAGGTTGATGGAACCATCCAGTGATGAGGGAGTCCTGAAGGGCACCCCTGCAGCCCCATAAATCATCCGGATAAAATCCTGGAGGACTAACATCAGACCAAAGGTGAACAGCATTACATACAGGGGAGGTAGATTGTAGAGGCGTCTCAGTATAAAAGCCTCACAGGCCGCACCGAAGAGTGCCATGACGATAGGGCCAACGATAAGAGCCACCCAAAAATTTGGGATGAGATAAGCCATGATCGTGTACGCCACGAAGGCACCGAACATGTAAAATGCCCCGTGAGCGAAGTTGATGATCCCGAGCATACCGAAGATGATCGTCAAGCCGAGGGAGAGAAGGACATAGATGGATCCCATGATGAGCCCATTAAAAAGTTGCATGATGACAAACTGGATATTCATTTACCAACGTCCTTCTAGGCGAATGGATTTGAACAAGGATGTGTATCCCGAGCATTTCAGGATACACATCCCTCCTTGTTTCATTGTAGATACCCACGGGCAAGCCCGTGGCACTTTAAAATAAGTCAAGCTTCGCTTGACCTTCATCCTGGCGTCCTTGCCATCGGACGTATTTGAGGATTTGATCCTCATCAACTCCAACGGTC
>Ga0187882_1000182_pt1 | contig 71916 bp, 67 predicted proteins | sample June2016WEW_19_1_3_FD_132991 | JGI IMG/M metagenome (GOLD analysis project Ga0187882, IMG submission 132991) | Peatland microbial communities from SPRUCE experiment site at the Marcell Experimental Forest, Minnesota, USA - June2016WEW_19_150 | ecosystem: Environmental > Terrestrial > Soil >... | reverse complement strand
TCCTCGCGCTCGTCTGGCTCAGTGGGCGAGAGATCGAAGAGGGTGTCGTCCATGCCGAGAATCGTAGCTGCGATGCAGTCGGCTGGGAATCCCTCAAGCCGAAAGATTCACAAGCTCTAAGCGACGGAGACTGTGGGCCGGACGCAGATTGATCGAACGAAGACCGGCCAGACGAAGCTTGGGAGCCGGGTTACGGGCCTGGCCTTGGGTCTCGTGAGCAGCGTTTGCCGAAGAGTTCGCCGTCATGTGTCCGGGCCTTACCGGGGGGCTGTGCTGCCCGCCCTAGAGTTGAGCGCCGCGCCGGCCACTAAACGCCCGGGCGATGGCGACCACGATGACCGCGCCGATCACGGCCACGACGATGCTCTCGACGTTGATCCCAGTTACGTCCGCAAGGCCCAGGACGGTGCCCGCGAGGAATCCGCCGACGACGGCCCCCACGATGCCGAGGACGATCATCATGAGCAGCCCTTCACTGGTGCCCATGATCAGGTTGGCCAGGAAGCCAGCGATGGCTCCGAGGACGATCCATGCGAGGATGCCCATTGTCGTCAAACCTCCACTAGCCGCCCATGCCCGCGCCGGGCATGGATCCAGACCCTCCCTGAGTCTGCGCCGGATCGGCCGCCGGACGCGAGGATGAGAACCCTCTCCTGATGGAACGAGCCTGCACAGCTGCGGTGTGCGGCGGCAGCGCGGTGGGTCCTCAGGCGGTCATCCCTGCCGGCTGCAGCCGTCCGCGGCGAATGATGCTGGCGAAGCCCCATGCGCAAACGACGAGCGAAACCACGAGGAGAATCGCCGAAGCTCCCACCAGGTCGGCCGCAGGCCCCACCACCATGATCGGCAGCAAGCTCGAGACAGAGACGAGCATGTTGAGGATGCCAAACACGCGGCCTCGGACGTCCTCCGGCAACTCCTCCTGGAGTTGGGTTTGAGCGGAGATGGCAACGGCGGCGTAGCAGATGCCCGAGACAAAGGCGATCGCCACGACTATCGAAAGCAGAGAGAGAACCTGACTGAGGTCCTGCAAGCCATGGGCATCGGCGGCCGCGGCTATCTGGACATTGAGGAAGTGCCAGATAGAGCCAAGGCAGGAGAGCAGGGCGAGCAAGAGACCCAGGGCGATCAATCCCACCTCGATGATCCGCCGCCGCGGGAAGTTGTGACCGTAGGCGTTGATGGCCAGAACGCCCGTGACGAGGCCCAAGCCAAGAGGCAGGACGACCACAACCAGGCCCTTGTCTCCGAGCCCCAAGGACGTCTTGGCAAAGTCGGGGCCAAGCACGGCAAGGATGCCGATCAGCGCTCCCGTGATCCCCATGTAGGAGAGCGACCAGCCCACATGGCGGTGCTCGCGGATGTAAGCGATGCCCTCGACTAGCTGCCCGAAGGTGCCCTTGACCGCCTTCCCGGCGACCACGACCGTATGACCAGATGCCACTGTTGACGAGCCACGCGGCAGGGACGCCGGCAGGGAGAACGGGAGCGACGACGGCAGCAACGGCGGCGGCGGCAGTGGCGGCAGCGACCTCGGCAGGATCCAGCAGAAGACGGCAGCGACGAAGTAGAGCGCGGCAACCATCAGGATCAGTATCTGTGGGCCGGCGATGGCGATGACGAACGGTCCGAACAACGCGAAGCCCAGCGCAAACGCCGCGTTGGTCGTCAGCGCGAACAGGCCATTGGCCGCCAGTAGCTGCGACCTCGCCACAAGGAAAGGAATCATCGAAGCCTCGGCCGGGCCAAAGAACGTCGTCACGGTCGAAACCAGGATCATCAGCAGGTACAGCAAGAGCAGGTTGTTGCTGACCAGGAAGACCAGCACGAAGGCCGCTCCGCGGAGCACGTTCGTGACAACCAACACGAGTCGCTTGTCCACGCGGTCCACGAAGACGCCGGCGATGGCCGAGAAGATGATGGCCGGAGCGAGAAAGCACAGCAGAAGAATGCTGATAGCGATCTTGGAACCGCTGTAGGTGGACGTGATGATTACGAGCAAGCCGAGCATGACCATGTTGCCGCCGACCTGGGTCGACAACTGAGCCAGCCACAACAGCAAGAACGGCCGGTTGCGCAGCACCGCGATCCCGCCGCCCTCAGGCGGGGCATCCACAGCCAGCACGTTCATTGCTGGCGGTCTCCGGGGATGGGGTCGGCGTTGAGATTGATCTGCCACTTCCACAACCACCGAGCGTCAAGCGAGTGCATGGTATCGCCTGGTCCGGGGCAGAGACATTTCGATTCTGGAGCCCAGTTCGCGCCTGCCGCGACCATCACGAGGCTGTCCGGACCTTGAAAGACGCCATCCCGACGCCTACCCGGCTGGGACATGGCGACCGGTTTCGGCTCGCCGATCGGAGTCCCGTTCGTAGCGGACCTCATTGCCGCGCGCAACGCTCCGTAAGAGGGGCGCGACTCTTGTAGTCGCACCCGGCGACGCGACTGAGCAGGCTCGTCCTCAGGGACGGGCCTGCTCTCGTTGTGGGTCGAGGACCGCTACCGACCCTTTGGATGCCTCGAACCTGGGGCCGGCCGCTGTGATTGCGCCGAGGGGGTAACGCTCGCGTCCGTGCGCCTGACCGAACTGTCGCCGCTGTGGCGCACCGCTGCTCCGGGGGCAGGTATGCGCGGACGGGCCGGAATGCCGGCGGCGTACTCGGCGAACTCGGCCAGGAAGTCGCCGGTGGTGATGACGTAGCGGCCCTCGTCGGGAGTGTCGCATACGAGGCTGAGCCGGATCGGATCGACGCCCCGGCGAATCTCGGCAAGAGCAATCGCGAGAGGTGCCTCGCTCGTGGGGGACTCCTCGCCGATCCGTCGGCCGTCTTCGCCTTCCAGCCGGTAGGCGGTCGCGTCATCGATCTCTACGATCGACGGCTGGTCGAGCTTCTCGTGGAAGGCGCGGATGCGCTCTTCGTCAGAAGGCGCCGGTTTCGTACGCATGTGTTCGCGCTTCGTAGCGCGCCGTGCGGAGATGATGCGGATGATACCTGGAGGTTGTTCTGCGGTCACCACGGCGAGAAGTCGGCCGCGAGAACTGTAGCCAACGGTCAGGAAGCGCTCCTCGATATCCGTATGGTCGAGATCGAGACGTGAGACTCGGTTCGGGTCCTTCATGGGCGGACATGGCCTCCTCGAAGCCCACGTCATGCTTGGCGCGGTTGACGCGCTCCTTTCGCTGGTCGCATCGGTGCCGTACCACGCCGCGGACGGTAGCGAGCGACGATAACTCGCCGATTACCTGGGAGCATTCCGTCCGAGCTGCCGCGCCCCCGTCTACCCTCCGAACTGTCGAGTAGTCCAGGCGCCGTCGACAGATTGTGGAGGGGTGGGCAGTCGGGAAGTGTCCCGCCGGGCGGCCGGTCCTGCGCAGGAATAAGCCAAAAGTGAGGATGCGGGGCTACTGTCGCTGTGACAGACTACCGACGGCTCGGCTAACAGACTCTTTGGAGTCGCTGCCGGCGCACAGTCTGCCGCGCGAGGTCAGCGTAGCGAGATGACAAGGACGACCAGGATGCAAGCGCGCAAGGCCGATGCCGCGTCTGCCCGCGTCTCGCAGAATGCCCCGGCCAGCAGTTCCGAGTCCACCAACGTCTGGCGCCTGCTCGAAGCAAGCCCCGGTTTTCAGGATGGCATGGAGCGCGCTCGCGCCGACTTCGAGGCCGGCCGCGTCGAACCGGTCGACCACGTCGTGAAGCGCCAGAACCCGCGCTAGACAGCGGGCTGGGGGGTGGCCGCCGAAGCGGTGTGGAGCCGCGAGTTCCGTCGGGCATTCGATGCGCTGGACGAGGGAAAGGGTATCGAAGTCGATTTCGCCATCTATGCCATCGAGGAAGATCCGGCATGGGATGGCGAGGGCCGCAAACTCGCCCCTGCGGATTCCCCTTACAGCGGGAAGATCGCCGATCTGACCGTGGATGGGTACGTGATCATCTACCAGGTCGCCGACAAAGGCGCGGCCGTCGAACTTTGGTATCTGTACGAGTTGCCCGGAACCGCGCGGCCGGCCACGCGTCGGAAGCCGCCGACAAAGCCTGACGACGCCCCGATGATGTAGGCGATCGACTGGGTCTTCGGCCGAAAGGGACGGGCGGCTGCCGATGGACGGCCTTCCCGCGCGCTATCCGCAACGTCAGGAGGACGCACGGAATCGAAGCGCCGGGACTGCAGGGATTGCCAGCTCACCGACCCGGGCCAGCTTCACCGTCCCGTGGCAGCAGGTGGCGGCCGAAATACCGCGTTGTTTTCTATCCTGCCCTTTTCGGCCGCCGTCACGGGGTTGGGCTGCGGGTCGTCGCAGACGCTGCGTCGTCGGCACGAGCAGGGGGAATACCGGTGGATAGGCTGAAGGTAGTCGCACTCCTCGCAGTGGTGGTTCCGGTGGGACTGGTCGCCGTGGTCGGATGCGGTCCGGCGAGCATGCCGAGCGCCAGACGGGACAGCGGATCCGCCGTCGCGAGGGCCTCGACCGCGACACCCACGCCGACGGCAACCGGAACACAGAAGCCATCCAGGGTCGAGGTAACCGCGGGCCCGACGATGGCGTCTGAGCGAACGGGATACACCGCCACGGAGCTCGCCGACGGCAGGATACTGCTCACCGGCGGCTACCTGGGCCGGGGAGGGACGACGCCATGCGGCAACGGCGTATGCCTCGTTCCGTCGACCGCCACGGCGGAGATCTACGACCCGCGAACCAGGACATTCTCGCCGACGGGATCCATGAACCAGCCCCGAGTGGGGCATGCTGCCGCCCCGCTTCACGACGGACGCGTGCTCGTGGTTGGCGGTATGTATGACGCAGGGGGGATCCCGGTCGGGACAGCCGAGATCTACGATCCTGCCACGGCGCGCTTCAGGGATCTCGGTGCCTTGCACCAGGACACCTCTGGCGACGAGCCGAGTCAATTCAGCCTGGAGCCGTCGACCGCCTCGCTCCTGACGGTGCTCGACAGCCAGACGCTCACGGTCCTCGCCGACGGTCGCGTCCTGATCGTGGGAGGGGAGCACGGCGCGGGTGGCGCCACCTCGAAGGCGGTCACCATGTTCGACCCGACCACCAACAGGTTCACCAACCTGCCCGGCATGCCGGTTGCATGGGCCAACCCAGCGGCGTCGCGGCTGGCCGACGGACGCGTCCTGGTGACCGCAGGCCAAAACGGCCCCGACGGGTTCACCAAGGAGGCCCTGCTGTTCGACCCCACGACCAACGCTTTCACGTTGGCCGGGTCTACCGTGGTGGGCCGCGAGGGGACCACCCAGACAAGCCTGCAGGACGGACGCGTTCTAATCGTCAACGGGTCCAACTGCGGGGACGAGATCCCCGGCGAGACATACAATCCCGCGACCGGCCGTTTCTCGGTGGCCGCCGGGAGCACCTCGTCGCCGGTGACTCCGCTGCTCATCCCGGACGGTCGCGTGCTGCTCCTCGGCAGCGCGAACGGGGCATGCCACTTGGTGGGCCAGGTCGCGGCATACGACCCTGATTCGGGGACGGTCTCGATCCTGGCGTCGGACGCGCTGCCCAACGCGTCCATCGATGGTGCCTTCGTCCTCGACGACGGCTCGGCTCTCGTTTTGACGGACGAGGGTGTCAGTTTCCTCACCCTGGAGTAGGTCGTCGCCTCCTGATCGCGTTCCCTCGTTCCGGGAGGCAGTTGGCGACGTTTCGCGCAGGTTGCGCGAGCTTAGGCTCGACTGATCGGATGGGGGGCCGGCGGGCATCACATGGTGCGAATGCATGCCCCTCACAGGGGCCGCGCGGAGTAGGCTGGACAAGTCCGAATGTACCGAGCGCCGTCATGTCGGTGCCCCCGGGTTGACGGACCGATAGCGTCCGAACTGGGGGTAGAACTTGAGCCCACGCGGAGCCCGAAACAGCCGCACCTCCGGCGGGCGAAGAGCCGCCACTGATCGCGAGGCCAGCGCTACCAACGGCCTCGAGGCCAAGCTCTGGCAGGCTGCGGACGCGCTGCGCAACAACATGGACGCCGCCGAGTATAAGCACATCGTGCTCGGGCTCATCTTCCTCAAGTACATCAGCGACGCGTTCGAGGCAAAGCACGCCGAGCTGGCCGCCGCAGGGGAAAGCGCCGACCCCGAAGACCCCGACGAGTACAAGGCCGAGAGCATCTTCTGGGTCCCACGCGAGGCCCGCTGGTCGCACCTGAAGGCGAGCGCGCCCCAGCCGACCATTGGCCGGACGGTCGACGACGCCATGGACGCCATCGAAAGGGACAACCCAACCCTCAAAGGCGTCCTACCCAAGGACTTCGCCCGCCCCGGCCTCGACAAGGCCCGCCTGGCCCAGCTGATCAACCTCGTCAGCGACATCAACCTCGTCAGTCCGGCGGACCGCGCCAAGGACATCCTCGGCCGCGTGTACGAGTACTTCCTGGCCCAATTCGCCAGCGCCGAGGGCAAGAAGGGCGGCCAGTTCTACACGCCCTCGCGCGTCGTCCGCGTGCTCGTCGAGATGCTGGCGCCGTACAAGGGCCGCGTCTTCGACCCCTGCTGTGGCTCTGGCGGCATGTTCGTCAGCAGCGAGAAGTTCATCGAGAAGCACCGCGGCCGCGTCGGCGACATCAGCATCTACGGTCAGGAGTCCAACCACACCACCTGGCGCCTGGCCAACATGAACCTGGCCATCCGCGGCATCGGCGCCAACATCGTCCAGGGCGACAGCTTCCACGCCGACGCCTTCCCGGACCTCAGGGCGGACTACGTCCTGGCCAATCCGCCCTTCAACGACAGCGACTGGCGCGGCGATTTGCTGCGCAACGACAAGCGCTGGGTCTACGGCACGCCGCCCGCGGGCAACGCCAACTTCCAGACCAGCGACTCGAATGGTCGAAAAGGACGGCTTGATGCCGATGGACGGCCTGCCTGCTCCCGTCGCCAACCGACGCTGGACGGACGGATTCGACGCGCCGGGACCTCAGGGATTGGCAGGTCTCTGCCGCGGGCCAGCTTCACCGAGCCGCCCTGCGTAACCTGCGCATTCGCGCCCCGCTCGTGACAGCTGAGGTGTCACCAGCCACCGCGAATATGCCTCCATGGAAGGCACGAACGGGGGCGCGGTGGGCGGCGGAGAGGACCCAACCAGCTGGCCCGCCAGACAACGGAGCGATCTCATTCTGGACTGCTCGGGCCCAGGACCGGACTCGTCATCGCGCTCGGCAACGTCGCCTGCCGGTCGTGTCGCAGGCATGACAGAATGAGACAAGCGTCCGCAGAAGGAATCGCGCGACCGCAGGGAGGGATGCAGGCGAGTGAGCCAGAAGCGCCGACTCCAGCGAGTGCGGGCGCTCAAGGCGGAGTTGCGACCATGAGGATTCGCCCCGCTGTCTGGCCGGACGACCCTGCGCCCCCGGCTCGCGCCGAACGTCATCCTATGAACCTCCGCCCGGATAAGCGGCGGTAGAGCCTCCGCTGAGAGACTCCCAAGCGCGAAGCCGGCATTGGTATTTGCCGGCCCGATATGCCCTTGACGGCATATGCCTGGGAGGTTATGGTCGATGGCGTGGCCGGTCGAGGTCACCGCCGCTTTCGAGGCCTGGTATTCCGCTCTGGGGAATGCCGACCGCGAGGCGGTCAATGCTGCGGTGGACACCCTCGAGGAGCGCGGTCCTGGTCTTGGCCGCCCCTTGGTCGGTGCGGTCACAGGTTCGCGCCATGGTCATCTCAAGGAGCTGCGCATCGGTACGATCCGGATCCTCTTCCGGTTCGATCCACGCCGGACGGCGATTCTCTTGCTCGGCGGCGACAAGAGAGGGGAGTGGAGTGCCTGGTATCCAAAGGCTATCGCCGCCGCCGACGATCTCTACGACCGCTATCTGGCCGACCTCGGCGAGGAAGGCTTGCTTCCAAAGGAGTGATCGATTTGGCTGTTCATAAGGCCTGGCGCGAGGTCAGGCGTGGAGACGACTCGAGCCCTGAGGCGCAGGCGTATCGAAGCGCCATCGGTGACGCGTTGGCGCTGGCGGAGATTCGGGCCCGTCGAGGGCTGACGCAGGTGGACGTGGCGCGGGTTCTTCAGACGAGTCAGGCCAGCGTGTCCAAGATCGAGCGGCGCGACGATCTGTACCTGTCCACTTTGCGCGGTTTCGTCGAAGCGCTGGGCGGCCGGCTGGAACTGGCGGCGGTCTTTCCGGAAGGCCGAATCGCGATCTCGGGCCCCCGGGAGGAGCCCACGAGCGGTGACGCCGTCGCAGAGCGGTAGGCACTCATTTAGGGACCGTCAAGGCCCTCACTTGGGAAACACAGTTGAATGGTCCAGGCGAATGCATGATGCCTGCGTCGCCTTCGCTGACACTTATCTGATGCTTTTGCGCCAGGATCCCGTCCAGGCGGCCGACCGGGCCGACCTGCGCGAGAAGCTCCGCGTCGGCGGCGGTGGCGTCGTCTTCACGACCATCCAGAAGTTCATGCCCGCCGAGTCCGGCGACCGCAACGCCGTGCTCTCGGACCGGCGCAACATCGTCGTCATCGCCGACGAGGCTCGCCGCAGCCAGTACGACTTCATCGACGGCTTCGCCCGCCACATGCGCGACGCCCTGCCGCAGGCCAGCTTCGTGGGCTTCACGGGCACGCCGATCGAGAAGGCGGACGCCAACACGCGGGCGGTCTTCGGCGACTACATCAGCATCTACGACATCCAGCGCGCGGTCGAAGACGGCGCCACGGTGCCTATCTACTACGAAGGCCGGTTAGCCAAGCTCGAGCTATCCGAGGCCGAACGGCCGAAGATCGACCCCGACTTCGAGGAAGTCACCGAAGGTGAGGAGGTCGAACGAAAGGAAGGCCTCAAGTCGAAGTGGGCGCAGCTGGCTGCCGTTGTCGGTTCGGAGAAGCGGCTGCGGCTCGTCGCCGCCGACCTGGTCGACCATTTCGAGAAGCGGCTCGAAGTCATGGACGGCAAGGCCATGGTGGTCTGCATGAGCCGCCGGATTTGCGTGGAGCTGTACCGCGAGATCGTGGCGCTGCGGCCGGAGTGGGCAGGGGAGGGCGACGACGCCGGTGCGATCAAGGTCGTCATGACCGGCTCCGCGTCCGATCCCTTGGAGTGGCAGGGGGCACATCCGGAACAAGTCGCGGCGCGAGGCGCTGGCGCGACGCTTCCGCGACCCGGCGGAACCGTTCCGGATCGTCATCGTTCGCGACATGTGGCTGACGGGCTTCGACGCGCCCAGCCTCCACACCATGTACATCGACAAGCCAATGCACGGGCACGGGCTCATGCAGGCGATCGCGCGCGTGAACCGCGTTTTCAAGGACAAGCCGGGCGGCCTGGTGGTGGACTACCTGGGCCTGGCCGACGAGTTGCGCAAGGCGCTGGCGGTCTACACGGAGAGCGGCGGCCGCGGCAAGGTGGAGCATTCACAGGCCGAGGCGATTGGGCTGATGCTACGCGAGTACGAGGTCTGCTGCGGGCTGTTCCATGGCTTCGATTGGAGCGCGTTCTCGCGCGGCTCGGCGGCCGAGCGAGTGTCCGTCCTGCCGCGAGCACAGGAGCACATCTTGGCTCAGGCCGACGGGAAGCAGCGGCTGCAGGACGCCGTCTACTCGCTGTCGCGGGCGTTCGCGCTGGCCGTGCCGTCTGACGAGGCCATGGCGATCCTCGACGACGTCGCCTTCTTCCAGGCCGTTCGTTCCGTGCTCAGGAAGGCGGCCGACGGTGGCGTCGGGGTGCGTGAGGATCTCGACTTCGCCATCCGCCAGATCGTGTCGCGCGCCGTGGCGTCCGACGAGATCATCGACATCTTCGCCGCAGCCGGCCTGAAGAAGCCCGACATCTCGATCCTCTCGGACGACTTCCTCGCCGAAGTCCACGACATGCCCCAGAAGAACCTGGCCGTGGAGCTGCTCGCCAAGCTGCTGAAGGGCGAGATCAAGTCCCGCTCGCGCCGCAACGTGGTCGAGGCGCGGTCGTTCGAGAAGATGCTCGACGAGGCGGTGCGCCGCTACCAGAACCGTGCCATCGAGACAGCCCAGGTCATCGAGGCGTTGATCGCTCTCGCCAAAGATATGCGCGCCGCCGACGCCCGCGGCGAGGCCCTCGGCCTCACCGAGGACGAGCTGGCCTTCTACGACGCGCTGGAAACCAACGACTCCGCCGTGGCCGTCTTGGGCGACGAAACCCTGCGCGACATCGCCCGCGAACTGGTGGCCACGGTCAAAGCCAACGTCACCATCGACTGGACCGTCCGCGAGAACGTTCAGGCCCACCTCCGGGTCCTCGTGAAGCGCTGCCTCCGCAAACACGGCTACCCGCCAGACAAGCAAGCCAAGGCCACGATCACTGTCCTGGAGCAGGCCGAGGTTCTCTCGGAACACTGGGCCGCGGCGTAGCTGGGCCGGGATAAGGGGAGTCGCGGCTGCCTCAGCGAATCGGCTGCGCCGTCGGGTGGCGGAGGACGAGGCGCGCCGGGGGTGGTTCGGAAATGCGTTGGGGCACTGGGCCGTTCCAGATGAGGATCTCCGGCGCCAGGTCAAGGTCGCCGGGCCATTCGACCGTTCCGTGTCGAACGAGGGCCTTCCCGAATTGGGAGTAGTCCGTCCGCAAGCCTTCGAAGACCGGGCCCAACAGCAGCTCGCGGACATTCCGTTCGATCATAGTTCCGTCGGATAGCTTCAGGCGGAGCCAGTAGTCGTCCAGCGCCTCAACGGATCGAAGGGTCAACATCGCCCGGCTATTCTTCGAGGGGGGTGCGATCCTAACGATCGGTTCACCGGACGAGGCCAGGCGCCAGTCCTCAGCGAGTTCGGCCTGGTGTTCGGCCGCCCATTCCATGACGAGGCCGAGGGTCCGCCCGGGCCGGGCGCGGGATCGACTCTGCATGCGACTGGTTTTCTGTTGGTGCGCACGTCCGTCGTTCAGTCCGCTGGGGCCCCGACGACCGTGATCGGATCTGCGTCGAGTGCGCCCCGAGCCATTCCGAGGAGAGCGCGACCCCAGACGACCGGCTCGACGAGTCCGGACGTCGTCCGACAGTCGATCGAGATGGAATCGGGATGGACCGGCCTGCGACGACGGAGGATCAGCGATCGACTGTATCGGAGCGCGTCCCTGACCGTCGCGAATCTTCGAAGTTCCCCTTCGCTGATGTGCGAAACGACGAAGAAGGGTTCGCCGTCGACAGATCGGTCGTAACCCTGGGCTTCCAGCGCTCGAAGCCACCGCGGCGGACTCCACGCTGCGGGTTGTCCGTCAACGACCAATTGGAAGCCATCGACCAGACGGCCAGCCATCCAGCCACGTTCGGGAGGGGAACCGTCCGCCACCGGGGCGCCGGTCAGCCCGAGGGGATCCTGAAGGGCCGATGCCGCCTCCGAGGCGGTGACGCGACTGGCGTCAGTGTTCGTAGACATTTCGTTCGCGCTTCGTGGCGCGCCGTGCGGAGATCACGCGCACTCTACCCTCTCGAACCGTCCATGTCACGGCGAGGACTCGTGCTCGATCCGAGAGTCCGATCGTTCTCCAGCGCTGCTCGTTGATCGAGCGCTCGACATCTTCAAGGGTGACCTGGCGCCAGTCGTCCAGAACGCTGGCGGCCTCCTCAAACCCGATGTTGCGTCGGCGAAGTGTCGAGCGCGCCTTCTGCGGATCCCAATCGAACACGCCACCGACTCTACGGACCGCCTCTTATCCGCCAGTTACCGAGGGCTCGGGGGGGCAGGCCCAGGTGCGCGGGCGCTGTCCGGAGGCAGGGTCGCCTCGGGGGATCGGCTGCGTCGTTGGATGCCGAAGGCCGACCGAGACAGGCCGGCCGACGCTAGGTCGCCTCTTTCAGTCCGAGCTACACTCCACGCATGTCGGCCACGCTCTTCACGATCGGATATCAGGGCGCGAAGCTCGAACAGGTGGTCGCTTCGCTGGCGGCCGCCCGCGTGTCGGTTCTCGTAGACACTCGTGAGACGCCCATGTCGCGGCGCGTGGAGTTCCGGCCGCGGGCACTGGCTTCGGCGCTGGACGAGGCCGGCATCCGCTACGTGTCGGTCCGTGCCCTGGGTGCCCCGAAACCGCTGCGTGGAATGGCCGCCAACGATTGGGCCGGCTTCGCGGCCGGCTACCGCGAGCGGCTAGCCCTCGTCCGGGAAGAACTCGAGCGGCTCGTCCCGCTCGTCGCCTCCGAGCGTGTCTGCCTCCTCTGCTTCGAAGCCGATCCCGAGGCCTGCCACCGGTCGCTGCTCGCCCATGAGATCCAGGGTCTGCTGGACGTCTCCGCTGTCCACCTTCGACCGGGGCGGGCGGACGAGTCCGATGATCACGAACGTCTGGTGACGTTTCGCCAGATTGCCGACAATCAGGTGGAGGTCTTGACGACGACCAGGATCCGCCTCTTCTCGTAGACCCTCACCTGCGGCTTCGTCCTCTCTGTGCGCCCGCGTTCGGATCCTACGCTCCTTCGATTGCCCCTCACTTACCGCCGAATGCTGGCGCGAGCGACTTCTCGATCTGGGCGGCCAGACGGGTCACCTCGTCCGGCGTCAGCTGGTTCGGCGCCTTGCGCAGCAACTTGACCATCTCCCTGGGGGCGACGATCCGCACCCCATCGGCTTCCATCTTGAACCAGCTCAAGTCGGCGCGGTGGATGCAGAGGAGGGGAGTGACGGGAACCGGCGACACGACGATGGCGACGGCCGCGGCTTCGCGCTTCGCCTGGTCCACGATCTCGGTCTTGCGGCGCCCGGCAACCCAGACCTCGCCGTGACGAACTCTGAGCTTGCCCCTGTAGTTCTTGGTCTCGACGATGAACACGCCGGGTGGCCCCACCACGATGTGGTCGATGTTGGCCTGGGATCGAGGTATAAGGCGGTCGTGGATGACGCGGAAGCCCTGCGCCTCGAGCGGCCGCAGGAGCTCGCCCGTGCGTTCCTCGCCCAGAGCTCCGGTTCGCCAGGCGATCGTGGTTCTTGGCAGCACGAGCGCGCCGAGTGTCGCCGAGACGGCCACCAGCGGGACGACCAGCCACAGCATCCGGTAGCTCGGACCGAGTGGTCCAGAGGGCACCGGCCCAAAGGCCGCCAGCAAGAGGCCGACGACGGCGAAGGTTGCCGCGATGGCCAGGATTATCGGCCGCCCTTTCCGAAGCGCCTCTCGGTCGCGGTCGCGCCTTCGTTCGAACTCGGCTCTCGCAGACCCGCCGGCTATCGAGGTCTGCAGCGGCGGTTCGAGGCCAGGCTTCTCGGAGGCTTCGGCCTCGGGCGCCTCGAGCGTCGGCCTGGCTGTTTCGACGACCGCCAGCTCACGCGTGCCGTGACAGGCCGGATATCGCAGGCAACCCCAGAACTCGGCCCCGTCCGTGTGTCTCCGGCGTCGGACCATGGCGGTACCGCACTTGGGACATGTCGGTTCCGCGGGGGCATCGGTCATCGTCGCTCTTCGGTGACCCAGGTCAGCACGGCCAGCGCGATTAGCACCGTGAGCCACGGTTCGAAGTAGAGCTGGTTTGTGAACCACGCGAAGAGGGTGCCCCAGCCATCCGGAGCGGTGACCGTTCGCCACAGGCACAGCGTCGGCAGGGTGATCGACCAGGCGACGAGAAAGGCCCGGAACAGGGCGTTGGGTAGACTTCCTTTCGATCTGATCACCGCGGTGAAGACCGTGCCGCAGTGGCGGCATGCCGAATCACCGGCGCTAACCCGGCCGCCGCAATTGGAGCGGATACGCCCTTCCACACTCACCCCGCTCACTATCCGGACGCGAGTCGACTGTACTCCGTGGGGAGGGGAGTCGGTGGGCGCGAGTCGCCGCTGCCCCCATGGGTGGTCCCACGCTGACGACGCCGCGTACATAGACTGAGGGGATCAGCGCCGGAGGAGGGGACAGACATGAAGGGGAGGCCGCGGCGGTCAGGGGTTCTGGCCGCAGTGGGCTGGATCGGCGCGGCCGTCGTGGTTGCGGCCGGGTTGTCGGCGTGCTCCAGACCGGCGACACAAAACGGCGACCCGGTGAAGGTTCAGCAGCTGGCACAGGCGGATCTGGCCAGATGGGACCAGGCGGTCGCGGCGGCCGGGGGCGAGTCTGCCTTCGTCGCGGTCGGTCAATTGACACTCATGGTCGGCGACTCCTGGGGCCCGGATCCGCAGGTCGGTGACAACGACAAGATCGCGTGGATGGCCGGCGACTTCCAAGGTGCGGTCAGCCTTCCCTCCGACACGCCGGCGGACGGCCAGGTTCGATGGCAGGATGGAGACACTCGGACGGTGGGCCTGATTTCCGCGCAGCAGGCTCTGGCGGATGTGAAGGCCGAGGGCTCCGGGCCATGCCAGGACTGCGTGCCGCTGAAGGTCACCGGAGCGACGCTGACGACCGCAGACTTCCAGACCGCTCGCGGCCTCGCGGCGGCGCCCGCCTGGGAGTTCACACTCGAGGGCACGGATGTCAAGATCGCGCACCTCGCGGTCGCGCACCTCGTCAAGGTCGTGCCGCCGGCTTTCGACCCGAACAACTCGATGCCACTTATCTCCATCTGGTCGGCGACGGGCACTGCCGGCGGGCTCGCACTGGCGGTCACGTTCGTCGGGGCGCCCAAGGATGCCGGCGGATCGTGCGGAGCCGACTACACGGCCCAGGCGGTCGAATCCTCGACTGCAGTGGTCGTGATCGTGACAGAGCATCCCCGGTTCGGGTTCTCGTTGGGGTGCACCTCTGTTGGCGCCTTTCGCACGGCCGACGCGACGCTATCCGCACCACTCGGCAATCGCGCCGTGCTCGAGGTCGCCCAGGGTATGCCGGTGTCAGTGACGTTGACGCCGTAGCGTCTCCGGCGCCGGCTCAGAGGATTCGGTTGGATCGTCGATCGCCATCTGGCTAACGTCGGCCGGGGATCTAGCCGACCTGGTAGTGGGTCACCGTTAGATCCCGCTCGACCAGATACCGATCGTCCTCCGGATAGAAGACTGCTTGATCGATCTGGTCACCGGCGAAGCCCCGAATGGCCGCCTCCGATTCCCAGAAGCTCAGGGTCACGATCTCGGTTCGCCCATCCCCCAGGTCCCGGCTCAAGACCCACGCGCCGGCATTCCCCGCCACCCGCTCATAACCTGGGATCCCCGTTTCCTCGATGTAGTCGACGTAGGCGACTCGATCCTCAGACCGAACCGCCCCTCGCCAGATCCGGGCGATCATGTTCGACCTCCTCCCTGCCTCCACGGCGGCGATGCGTGGCCACGCCCCGGCGCCCTAGCGTGAGGGCAGCGGTGCAGTGGCCCCTGGTTCAGCAGGCTCGTGGGCCCGATCGCGAGCAAGGATTGCACGAACCCGCCGCCTTCGAGTCAATTGGAGAGCAGTGGCTGGAAGAGGTGGTAGTTGCGCCGGTCGACCAGCGTCAGCTCGACCGCCGGCTCCTTGCCGAGCCCTCGGGCTGCATACAGCCCGGCGAACCCGCCGCCGACGATGACGACGCGGTGCCGCCCTGCGCCGGAATCCCGCCTCCGATCGGCTTGAGTTTCTCGGTCCGTCACTCCGTCATCTTGCCGCCGAATCGAGGTCTCGGCTACCGGGATCACGCGTCCGACCGCACGCCGGGTCAGCGGGGCTGGGCCTTCGCGACCGCCTGATCGGTCCCGCGCCTCCATACTCCGCGGACTGGCGCGAACAGCGGAGGAACAGGACCATGCCGCTCACCGGAGAATACGAACCGAGCACAGCCAGTTGGGCCCGCGATCAGGCCGAGCTCTACGAGTCGACCAACGGCGAGCAGGGTGGCCTGATGCGCGGCAGGCCCGTGATCGTGCTGACCTCCGTCGGCGCCAAGACTGGCAAGCTCCGCAAGACAGCGCTCATGCGCGTCGAGCGCGAGGGCCTGTACGCGGTGGTCGCGTCGCTCGGCGGCGCTCCGAGGAATCCGGTCTGGTATCACAACCTCAAGAAGAACCCGCACGTCGAGCTGCAGGACGGGGCGACCAAACGCGACTACACCGCGCGCGAGGTCACGGGCGACGAGAAGGCCATCTGGTGGGGGCGCGCGGTCGAAGCCTTTCCCGACTACGCGAACTACCAGGCCAAGACGGACCGCCAGATCCCGGTCTTCGTGCTCGAACCGATGGAGTAGGGGACAGCTCGGGCTTCACTCCGCGGCGCCTGTGCTCCGCGTCGCCTGAGACATCGGCGAACGCGAGGCCAGTAACCCGGGCGGCCCGGAGAGCGGTACTTGCGGTGCGTGGAGGCACCCTGAGGTCGATTCTTGGGACGAACCGACTACAGTAGAGCCAGTACTTCCGCGTCTGTCGGGGGGAGGATCCAGGAACTGTGCCACGATCGGCCGTTGCAGTCGCGTTGCCGCCGCCCGAGTTCGAGGCGCTCCGCGCCCAACTCGCCGATGCCGGCTATGACGCCGTGGCAGTCAATTCGCCAAAGCAGCTCGACCGGCTGCTGAAGGGCCGCGCGAATATCCGGGTGGCCATCCTGGACGGTGAAACCGACTTCGACGGCGCCCTCGAGATGTATGAGGTCCTCCACGAGGGCGAACGCAACATTCCGACCCTGCTCCTCATGCCGCCTCGCGCACTCGGCCGAATGGGCCTGGTGGGTCGCGGCCATGTCAAAGACGAGTACTTCTCACGCCCTTATTCCGCGGAATCGTTGCGCTGGCGGGTGGAGGCGATGCTCATTCGGGTCGAGAACGTCCCTGCCCCTGAGTCGACCGATTCGATTCTCGCCGGCGGTGCCGGCACGCCCGCTCTCGAGACGATGGGCTACCCCGATGACGGTCGGACCGGGAACGGGCCGAAGTCGGGGAAGATCCTGATCGTTTTCAACCCCAAGGGCGGGGTCGGCAAGACCACCATCACGATCAACGTGGGCGCCGCGATGCAGATGCGTCGGGGCCAGAAAGTCCTGCTCGTCGACTGCGACACGATAACGGGTCACATCGCGACGTCGCTCGGCATAGATCATCCCCGAACCCTCGCGCGAGCCTGGAAGGAAACCGACGGCACGGGCGAGAACGCGTCTGTGACGGAGGTGGCTTCGGTCCACAGCGGCGGCCTGAGCGTCCTCGTGATGGCCGAGTCGCCGCTCCACACTGAGACGCTCGAGCCGCGGCGAGTTGCGGACGCGATCAGGGCCGCTCGCGAGTCCTACGACTGGTTGATCCTGGACATGCATCCGGACTACGGACCGCTCAACCAGGCCCTGTTTGCGCTGGCCGACAGGATCCTGATCCCGGTCACTCCCGACCTCCCGTGCATTCGGGCCGCGGTCCAGTTCCGTGAAGTTGCAGTCGAGCTGCAGCTCCGCGACCGGCTGTCCCTCGTGATCAATCGCGCCAATAGCGGAGTCGCCGGGGCGGATGTAGAGAAGGTCGTTGCGCTACCTTCAATCGGCCGAGTGCGGTCGGCGGGCATGCTCTTCGTCCGCGCCGCCGACGAGGGCAAGTCGGTCATCGAGCGGTTCCCGACCGCCAAGGTGATCGGCGACATCACCGCCCTGGCGGATCGGCTGATCGCGGGCGCGGATCGGGCCGTCGGTCCGGGGCTGGGGATGGCGTCACGGAACCGCTTTGCCGGCACGGTCAAGGAGTTCCTCAACCGGCTCACCGCCCAGGTTTCCTGAGTCAACCCGAGGGCCGATCGATTCGAGGCCCGGCGCCAGCGAGCCTTTGACGACTACGACTGGGGATGGCGGCCCGAGACCGACGAGAGTCGCTCGACCAGACGCAGGAGATCCGCCGTCTCGCTCTTCTTGACCTGTCCGGTCTGCAGCGCGACGAGGAGCAGCCGTTTGCGCTCGACGTCGTCGGCCTCGAGCAGCTTCTCCACGAGATCGGACTGCATCTCGTGCCGCGCTGCTTCGTCTGTGGGCGGCTTTCGTTTGAAGACCACTGGTTGAACCTCCGGGACGTCGGCCCCGAGCAATCCGGCCTGGCGACTCGCCTCCACGCCATCGACATCTCTGCAGGCGAGCCGTCTCCGATTGTACGGTCAGTTCCATCCGCAGAAGAACCTGTTTCGGGTCTGCGAGGGGAGCGCCTGGCGGTCCCGGGCGGTTGTCTAGCGACTCGCGCGGGCGCCCGGCGTAGCATCGGACCAGGAAAGTTGAGGTCGCAACAAATGATTGGCAGTCGAAACGTCTCACCGATCGCCGACACCACGTACCAGCCGGGCGTCTGCAACATCGGACCCGCAGAGATCGCTCGGCGTCGAAGAGCGGGCCATGCCGGGCTGATCGCCTCGGTCCTCGTGTTCGCCCTCCTGCTCGCCATCCAGGCTCCACATTGGACCAGACTCGTGCTGGTGGTCACTGCCGGGGGGGCCGCATCGGGCTACCTGCAGGCCTGGCTCCACTTCTGCGCGGGTTTCGGGTCGAGAGGTGTCTTCAACTTTGGGGCGCTCGGCTCCGTCCAGTCGGTCGGCGACCCGGGCGCGCGGTCGCGTGACCGGCGCCGGTCGCTGGAGATTGGCCTGGCGAGCCTGGCAATCGGCCTTGCGGTGGGCATCGGAGCGGTGCTACTTCCGATTCGGTGACGCCCGGCGGCGGCTGATCGCGCGCCGGTGCCAGCTCTCGCGCCGCGTCCCGAGCGGACGCCCCGGTTCGCGCCGCGTCCCGAGCGGACGCCCCGGTTCGCGCCGCGTCCCGACCCGACGCCCCGGTTCGCGCTGCGTCCCGACCCGACGCCCCGGTTCGCGCCGCGTCCCGACCCGACGCCCCGGTTCGCGCCGCGTCCCGAGCGGACGCCCGGCCCAGATCTTGCGCGACAGCACTCCCGGCAATGCTATGCAGGGGAGACGGCCCCGGTCACCGGTTGAGCGCGCGAACAGAAGCCGGAAGCCTCGGCCGGCGAGCGTGCGCCAATCCGTGGATCGAGGCGAGGTCCCGGCCGGCCCTTGGAGACCCAGGCCTGGCCTGCGTACCATTACCCGGATCGGTGTTGCGCAATTTCGGTCCCAGGACCGCTTCCACGCCCAACGATGACGTGGCGGCAACGGGTAGCGATCGTGCCCGCGTTGTGCGACCCTCCTTGTACCGGAGACGCTTGTCGAGCGCAGTACGGTAGCGGGCGAGGCGGCGGTAATGGCCCGGCTGGTCGGCGGTCACTCCTCGGGACGGCAGGCCAGACGCCGCGGGCTTGAAGAGGTCCTGGTGTGAGCTTCCGAGATCCGAACGACACGGAGCAAGACGAGCCGTCCACCGACGACGTCGCCCGCGAGGACTGGAACCGCTACGGGCTCTCTCACCGTGAGCCGCTCGCCGATCAGCGAGATGCGCTGGGACGGCCACTCGAGCCGGCGGATCGCGTGGGTCGAGTGGGGGAGGAGCCACTCCTCGACTACAGGTCACAGAACCGGAAGACCCGCCACAGCAGGCCGGCTCGGCCGCCTCGCAGCTCGAGGTTCGTCGCCGACGTCGCGGTCCTTTCGGCCGTGGGCGTAATCGGCGCGATCGTCCTGGTGTATGCCCTCGTCTCGTCGTCTCTGATGCCGGCCCCTTCGCCTACGCCGCGTCCCAGTCCGACCCCGACCGGCCCGGTCGCCGTAACCAACGAACCGTTTTCCGCCAACCCGGGGGAATCCGTGACGCTCCAGTCTGCTGACGTCGGCATCCTGATCAACTTGCCAATGGATATCGCGATCGCCGACAGGGACCAACCACCCGACGACGGCACGCTCATGTACTTGACGGGTCCGAACGGTGGCGTCTCCGTGAACCCCGCGGACGGGAAGATCGGGACGGTCTATGGCGGATCGGCATTCGCCAAGGGCGTCCGCCGTGCAGTGGTCGACTCGGGCCTCTGGGTTTCCTCGTGGCCGGCCGACACAAAGTCGTGTGGCGCGTCCTGCTGGTCGGCGGCCGCGACCTATCGAATCGACCTGGCCACCGGGAGCATCACGAACGCGCTGGCGGCGACGTATCTCCTGGGGGCGACCTCGGACGGGGTATGGGTTGCGTCGGGCGGCAACCTTCAGCAGCTCGACCCATCAACGGGCGACATCCTGTCGACCACGCCCTGGTTTGGCGACGGAGAGCCGCGGCTTGGCTGCGGCTCGTTGTGGTCGTTCACGCCCGGCTCGGGTGGGGCGACGCTGGCAGAGATCGATCCGGGAAGCGGCACGGATATCGGCCAATCGTTGCTCGATCCGGCCGTGACATACGGCCCGACCCTGGTTGAGGGGCAGTGCTGGATGATGAGTGGCTCCGCAGGCGCATCTGCCGGCACCACGACCCTGGTATGGCTCAATACCGATGGTACGACGCAGGCGGTCTTGGGCTATCCGGGCAAGTCGATCGTGACCCTCGATCATGAGTTCTGGCAGTACAGCTCGGACAAGACGATGCGCCGCTTCGAGGCCACCTCAGGCTACGGCTACGGCGTGTCCTACCAGCTCAAGGTTCGCCCCTCCAATGACGACCCAGAATGGTTCTTTGCCGCCGCTGGCACCCTGTGGCTGCTCGACGGCAAGCAGCTCGCCGGCTTCGACGTGCACACAGGGACTTCGCGGGTAAACGGCTGAGGGACGGCGCCGCGGCGGGGAGTGCCGGGCGGCGGGCGACGAGGGCGGGGAGTGCCGGGCGGCGGGTGACGAGGGCGGGGAGTGCCGGGCGGCGGGTGACGAGGGCGGGGAGTGCCGGGCGGGTGACGACGGCGGCGGGTGACGAGGGCCGGGGTGCCGGGCGGGTGACGACGGCGGCGGGTGACGAGGGCCGGGGTGCCGGGCGGGTGACGAGGGCGGGGCCGCCACCGGAGCGCCTGGCGACCGGCACCGGCACCGGCGCCGGGGCACCGGATACCGGCGGCTTAGGCCTCTGCCGTCTCGTCGATACGTCGCGCTTGGTCTTCGCTCTCGTCGGGCGATCTCGCGTCGATGCGAGGCCGTCGTGACAGGACAAAGCCTGCGAGGGCGAGGCAGGCCAGGATCAGGACCTCGGCGACGAGGTAGAGAGCCTGGACGTCAGTCGACGACGTGGGCAACTCGTTGAGGATCAGCAAGCCCGGCACGATGGCAGCGCACAGTGCGGTTGCGGCCACCTCGGCCGAGTTGTTCCTGTAGAGACGCCATGCACACCAGATGATCGCCACCAGCATGCCGTCCCAAATGGCGAAGGCTCCGAACGCCAGGCCCAGGATTGCGCCGCCCCTGACCGGATCGACGGTGAGCAACGTCTCCTTCGGCAGCGGCATCGTCAGCGCCCACGCCAGGCCAACGGCGGCGAAGAAGATCGCTATCCCCATGTCCGAGCTGATCAGGAAGCCGCCGAGGGCGACCGGCCAGGTCGTCACGACGGCGGCAACGGCGCGCGGCGGCGCACCGGCAAAGGTGGGCACCAGTAGCCGAAAACCGACTGCCGCGGCGGCAAGGAACGGGTAGAAGACCAGGAGCACTGCAACCGGCCAGAAGAGTTCGATGCCGATCGCGGCGCTGTACTGGTCGGAGACGCCGGCGAGGGTCCGCTGCGACGCGCTGGTGAACACGAACGAATAGACCGTGGCCAGCGCGCGAAAGACCAGGAGAACCGCCATCAGGGCGGCGAACGACGACAGCCACCACCTGGACTCGACGCGCCAGGATCGTTCTTCACTCACGTCCGAGACGGTACCACCCGGTGGACGCCTCCTGCTGCGCTGCCGGAGATGACGCCGGCCGGCGGCAGCGGGACTATTCGCATGGTCGATGCGGGTACAGTGAACGCGTCGCTAGCAGCCCCGCCGCGGGGCAGCCGGTCGGAGCGGCGACGGTTCAGGCGACCTCGACTGCTGTCGGTTCGACCTGCGAGTGGGCCATCTCGATCCCGACGGGAGCGCGGTTGAAGTGGGCGCGGTCGGATAGGCGGTACAGCTTCAGAAGGCTTGCTTCTGCGGCGCGAACCCTCGCGTTGGCCTCCCATTCGGGCAGGTCAGGCTCGGCGGCCTCGCGTGCTTCTACGGCTTCGACCAGTGCTCGGAGAACCCCCTCGATGGTGGTTGGTTCTGGCACGGGAACCTCCCTTCCACTCGACCACGGTTCATGCGAGCGGATCTGCGGTACCAATTCACCATACTCCGCAGAGGGTTGCGATTCGAGAGGGGGAAAGGTTCGAACTCCGTAGCAAATGGCCGCTTGCGCTCGGCTCTGTGTTCGGGACGCCGGGATTGCCGGCCGCTGAGGTCCGCATCGCGGGCAACATGGCCTTACGTTCCGCTCCCTGACCGAGGCTCTTCGTCCCCGCGGAGCTCGCCGGGATCGGCCGCGATGGCCTCGGCCGTCCTCTCGAGGAACCAGCGAGCGGTGCCTCTGGCGGCGATGCTCAGGAACGCCTTGTCCAGCACGGCCCCGATGTCGCCACCCGGAGGAGCGTAGAAGCCCTCGAGCCGAAGACCGGTCGGAGTCAGGCTGAGATGTCCGGCGAAGACCGGGAAGAGCGGCGCCAGAGACGACGATTGCCAGCCGATCTCGAGCTCGCAGCCATCTGGGGTTTGCCGCAGGTCACCGAGATCGACGTAGGCTGCCTTCTTGAATACCAGGCTTGGCGAATGCTCTCGCAGCGGCAGGGTGAGGTCGGTCAGGAAGCGACGGAACCCGGGCCGCCCGGCCGCCACCGGAGCGCCGAGCCAGGCGTTGGCGCATTCGGTGAGGAGCATCGCCGCGCGCCCGAGATCTACGGCCGCAGGCTGCACGAGGCGTAGAGGGGTAACGTGGGACGGGACGCTCGTCATTGAGGGAGGTTACGACGAAGGACCGCCACGGCGGCATCGGACTAGGTCGTACTGAGGGGTGACGAACGGCCCGACCGTACCTACCCCGTCGGGTCGTTGCCGGCCCGCGGCGCCGGCCCCGTGGCGAGGCGCGGCGGCCGATCCCGGACCCGCGGACGTGCCCGCCTGGCGGATCTAGTTCGGCGGTCCGTCCTCCGGGTCGCGCGGCGTGGACGGCCGGATCGGGCAGCTGACGTCGTCACGCAGGCCCATCACCCAAGCCAGCCGGTCGCGGTGCCGGGCAGCGACGCGATAGACGACATCGGCGGCAGCCGCGGTCGGCGGTAGGGAGGCCCACGGCCGGAGAAGCCAGCCACCCGGCAGCGCGTCGAGGATCGCCAGGGCGGCGTGGCCGCCGGAGACCACGTGGCCGGTCGATTCGTCGACCACATGGACGGCGTCGCCGAGATGTCCTTGCGCGGCCAGCTCCGTGAGGAGGGGCCGCCCGCTCCCTGCCGCTGCCTGGAGTGGCATGAACTCGAAACGGCCCACCCGATCCCAACGGCGCAGCTGCCGCACGGTCTCGCAACAGACGCCGCAGTCGCCGTCGTAGAGAACGGTCAGTGAGCCGGGGCCGGGATCGGGGGCTTCGGAGGCGCGTGCAGGACGGGGGAGCGCTTCGACGGTCATCGCGCGGAATGGTAGCGCCGACGTGATACCTGTGCCTGCTCGATCCGCGGCGGCCGGTGCGGGGCTTCCCAAAGCGTCCGCGAATGGACCTTCCGCGCCGCCCACCGGGCTCAATCCGGGCTCAATCCGAGTCAACGGCCGTGCCCGAGGCTGGCCGTTTCGACGTCGCTGTATTCTCGCACCATGGCCGTCACTCGTTCCCGCAGCAAGTCAGCCGACCGTGCCCTCTCGGACTCGACGCTGCCAGCCGAGGGGGCCGGCGCCGCCGCATCCATCCCAGCGCCGGCATCCGGAACCCACGACCAGCTTTCCCGCGAGGTCAAGCTGCTCGGCGCGCTCCTGGGTCAGGTGATCGCCGAACAGGGAGGGCCGGCGCTTCTGGAACTTGTCGAGCGCTGCCGGCTGAGGTCGATCGCCTTTCGGGAGAACGGCGACCAGGCTGCCGAGAGCGCGCTTGCCATCGAGCTCGACTCCCTGGACGTGGAGCGGGCCGAGTCGCTGGCGAAGGCGTTCAGCCTGTACTTCCAGCTGGTCAACCTGGCAGAGGAGCGCGACGCGGTACGCCGCCTCCGACGCGACGAGCGGGCGACGGGCGCTCCCGTCGAAGGGACACCCGATGCGGCGATCGATTGGCTGCTCGAACGCGGCTGGTCGGGCGAGCGCATCTCGGCCCTGCTCAACCGCCTGCGGATCTCGCCGGTCCTGACCGCGCATCCAACCGAGGCCCGGCGCCGGACGATGCTTACCGCGCTGCGACGGTGCTACCGGCTTCTCGAACAGCTCGACGATCCGCGGCTTGGGGCGACCGAGGACGCCGACATAAGGCGGAGGCTGCGCGAGGAGATAAGCATTCTGTGGCGCTCGTCCGCGGTTCGCTGGCAGGCGCCAAGCCCGATCGACGAAGTCAGGACAGCCCTCACCTTCTTCGACGAGACGCTCTTCCGGGTCGTCCCGCGTGTCTACCGAGCTTTCGACCGGGCGATAGACAGGGCGATCGAGCGGGGCGGGGCCGAAGGCCCCGCGTCGGATCTTGCCCGCGGCGAGGAGGCGTCGGAGGCCGACGATGGCGTTATGGCCAGTGATGCCGGCCGCACAGGAACCCGGCCGGCTCGCGTGGACGCCTTCCTGCGCTGGGGCTCGTGGATCGGCGGTGATCGGGACGGCAATCCGACGGTCACGGCCGAGCTGACGCGACAGGTGCCGCGAATCCACGCCGACCACCTTCTCCACGGCTACGAGGCGGTCGCGACACGGCTCCTATCGACGATTGCTGCTTACGTCCCTTGGGACGAGATCCAACCCGCGCTCGAAACCAGGCTTGCGCGCGACGCCGAGGAGCTCCCGGAGACGATGCGGGACATGCTTCCGCGCTACCCAGAGGAGCCATACCGGCGGCGGCTGGGCGCGATCGCGGAGCGGCTGCGCCGCACTCGGGCGTACTTGAGCGAGGAGGGCGGCCCGATCCTCGGACGGTACACGGGGCCCGAGCAACTGCTGGTCGAGCTCGTCGAAATGCAGCGCTGCCTCGTCGCCGACGGGCTCGCCAGGGTCGCCTATGGCGAGGTTCAGGACTTTCGCTGGCAGGTCGAGACGTTCGGCTTCCACCTGGCCTCGCTCGAGCTGCGGCAGCACGCCGAGGTTCATGAGGCGGCACTCGCCGCGCTGGCGGGCGCGGGCCTCGTAGGCGGCGCCGGCGCGGACAACAGGGGCGGCGTCGGCAACAGGGGCGGCGTCGGCAACAGGGGCGAAGCCGGCGGGAGGGACGAAGCCGGCCGAGCGAGCGGCCTCGAGACCGAACTCGTGCCGGGCGTGACCGTCGCCGAGGTCATCGCGACCTTCAGAGCGGCCGCGGCAATCCAGCGCCGTTTCGGCGAGGAAGCGTGTCATCGCTACGTGATCAGCTTCACCCGAACGCCCGCAGACGTGCTGCGCCTGCTGGATCTGGCCGAGATCGCCGCCGATCCGGCCATTCCCGCGGCTGCGACCGACGGTCTGCCGCCGGGCAAGCCCGAGCTCGACGTCGTGCCGCTCTTCGAATCCAGCGACGCTCTTGTTGGTGCCGGCGAGCTGCTCGAGGCGCTCCTGTCGGACGAGCGGTACCGGCGCCACCTCGCCTCCCGCGGGGACCGCCAGGAGGTGATGCTCGGGTATTCGGACTCGAACAAGGAATCCGGGTTCCTGGCCGCGGTCTGGATGCTCTACCGGGCCCAGGCCCGCCTCGCGGAGGTGGCTCGCCGTCACGGCATCGAGCTGACCCTCTTCCACGGCCGGGGAGGTGCCATCGGACGGGGCGGAGGTCCGACGAACCGAGCCATCCTGGCCCAGGCCCCGCGCTCGATCGACGGCCGCTTCAAGATGACCGAACAGGGCGAGATGGTGGCTGCCAACTACGCCAATCTGGACATCGCCGAGCACCACCTGGGGCTGGTCGGTAGCGCGACGGTCGTTGCCTCGACGCAGGAGCACGACGAGTGCGTCGACGAAGCCGACGAACGAGGGTCGGCGGCGATGGACGAGCTCGCCGCGCTGGCCCGCGACGCATACCGGTCTCTTGTCTACGACGAGCCGGGCTTCGAACGGTTCTTCCGCGCGGTGACGCCCCTGGCCGAGCTTTCGACCATGGCGCTCGGCTCGAGACCGGCCAGACGCGGATCTGCCGGCGAGACGCCGGCTCCGGATGGCGGCTCGGGCGGTGGGGGCTCGTCGCCACGCCGGATCAGCCCGCCGGCGTCATCGATTCGACCCGATGCCAGCTCGACTCGACCCTCCGGAATCGACTCGCTGCGGGCGATCCCGTGGGTCTTCGCCTGGTCGCAGGCCCGCATCGGGCTGCCGGCCTGGTACGGGCTGGGCACGGCGCTCGAAGCGTTCGAGAAGGCCCACGGCGAAGGTTCGCTCGCTCGTATCGCCGAGCTCTACCGCGACTGGCCGTTCCTGACCAGCGCCCTCGACAACGCCGAGTTGATCCTGGGTCGTTCCGAGCCAGAGATCGCCAGGTTGTACGCCGACCTCGCCGGCGACGCCGAGGGCGAGCGGCTGTGGGGCAGGATCATCGACGAGTACGAGCGCTCGATCCGTCAGCTGGGCAAAGTCACCGGCCGGACCGAGCTGCTCTCGTCCGAACCCTTGATCGCACGTTCGATCAGGCTGCGCCGCCCCTACATCGACCCGCTGTCGCATATCCAGGTACGCTTCCTGGCCAGGGTTCGCGCGCTCCCCGCGGATCACCCGGACAGGGAACGATTCCGCCGCCTCGTCCAGCTCACCGTCAACGGTGTGGCGGCCGGTCTGCAGAACACCGGCTAGGCCGGCGAGGAGTAGTTCATGCCAGCGTCACGACGCAACGCTCCGGGAGTGACCGGGGCCTCGGCGGGAGAGTCGGGGAGGCCCGGGGTTCCCGCGCCCGCGCCAAAGCCCGTGCCCGCGCCAAAGCCCGCGCCCGCGCCAAAGCCCGCGCCCAAAGCGGCCACCTCGACCGATGATCGAAACGTGCCCGCTCCACTGCCGTCGGCCGACCCAGAACTCTTCGGGATGAGCCTCGACGAACTCGCGCACCGATGGGCGCGGTCGATGGAGTCGGCGCCGATCGGGGCCGAGGCGATGCGAGGCGCCGATCGCAGGGCCCAGGCGATGGGTGTCCTAGGCGCGAGTCTGATGGAGAACGCAGGTTGTGCAGTGGCAGCGGCCGTGAAGGCCCTGGCGGTTCTGACCGCCCGGTGGGAGAAGGGCCCGATCCTGGTCCTGTGCGGACCGGGCAAGAACGGCGGCGATGGCTTCGTCGCGGCCCGCTACCTGTCGCGCCAGGGGGCGAAGGTGGTGGCAGTCCTCGTCGGGACCGAGGGTCGACCCGTTGGCAAGGACGCGGTTCGAAACTGGGATCGCCTCGAGGCCGAGGATCACGTGGAGCGGATTCACACGCCGGTCGCCAGGGACGTGACGATCCTGGGTCAGGGGATCGAGAAGGCCGCAGTCGTGGTCGATGCGCTGCTGGGCACCGGCGTGCAGGGTCCGCTGCGAGACCCGATTCGCAGCGCCGTCGAGTTGATCGGCCGGGCGCGACGGGCCGGCATACCGATTCTGGCCGTGGACACGCCGACGGCCGTCGACCTGACGAGTGGCGATCTCTCCGATCCGGTCGTCAACGCCCACGTCACGGTCACCTTCCACAAGCCGAAGGCGGGGCTCCTGGCGCGACGAGGATCCGCAATGGCAGGGCGCGTTCTCGTGGCCCCGATCGGTATTCCGCAGGAGGCCGATCGCGGTTGAGCCACGGCCGGTTCCGACCTGGTTACGGGCAGATAGATAGAACGTGTGACGGGTCGGTCCGTTTGCCGATTGAACGGCCGGTCGACCTCACACCAAACGCATCGTCGAACGAAGATCGCCCTGGCAGTCGGCGTCGGGTGCCCACATATCGGCCATACAAGACCCTATGCACCCGACTTCCTCGGACGTACAATCCCGCCGCATAGCCCACGGGCTGGCCGCGGGCAATTTCACGTAGCACGTGACCGGGCCTCTCACGCGCAGCCGCGAGGACACGGAGGGAGCGGCTACTGAGAGGAGTTCTAGGGTCCCGTGTATACGGACAAGATTCTGGTGTGCGCCGACTGCGGGCAGCAGTTTGTATTTACCGCCAGCGAGCAGGACTTCTACGCTCAGCGTGGTTTCACCGAACCCAAACGATGCAGCTCGTGTCGCAGCGCCCGTAAGGCGTCGCGGCCCGAAGGCGGCATGAGCCATAGCGGCGGCTTCGGCGGCGGGTATGAGCGAGGCCCGCGGCAGATGTTCCCGACGACATGCAGCAAGTGCGGTCGGGCCACCGAGGTCCCATTCCGCCCGACCAACGGTAAGCCGGTCTACTGCAGCGACTGCTTCCGCGCCGCACGCGGCAACTGATCCGTTTCTCAACGACCCGTAACTCGACGACCCGGGCGCACAGCCCGGGTCGTTTCGATTCCGCCTTCGTTGATCTAGGCGCGCGTTCCGCGGCGCGCCGGGCATCAGGGGATCGTTTGCTCGTTCGGGGCCGTCCGAATACGCTTCGGTCGTCCACCCGTCATCACCCGTAGCGCGAGGCCACCACTCCCATGGCCGCAGGCTCCAGCACCGAATTCGACCTGATCGTCCTTGGCGCGGGCACGGGTGGATACACGGCGGCGTTCCGCGCCGCCCAACTGGGCATGAACGTCGCGCTCGTCGACTCGGGCAAGATCGGCGGCACATGCCTCCACGTCGGCTGCATCCCGACCAAGGCGCTCCTCGAGTCGGCCGAGTTCTTCGGGCGTCTCAAGAAGGCCAAGGAGTTCGGGATCGTGCTCGAAGGCAAGCCAGGGTTCGATTACGAGGCCATAACCAAGCGCCGCGACCAGGTTGTGAAGCGGATGTGGACAGGGCTGCGGAGCCTGGTCGACAAGAACAAGGTGACCTGGATCGCCGGGCGGGCGCGGTTCGACGGGCCTACGACGATCCGAATAGCCCTCAACGGCGAGGACGGAAAGCCCGGGGCCGGCGGCGAAAGCTTGATCCAGGCGAAGAACGTGATCATCGCCACCGGCAGCCGCGTCAAGAGCCTGCCGGGCCTGGTGCCCGACGGCCGGCGGATCATCACCTCCGACGACGTGACGACCAAGGGCGACCTGCCGAAGTCGATCGCCATCGTCGGCGCTGGCGCTGTCGGCAGCGAGTTCGCGTCGTTCTATCACGACCTCGGCGTCGCCGTGACGCTGCTCGAGTACCTGCCCGGCATCGTCCCGCTCGAGGATAAGGACGCGAGCCAGGCGCTCGAGCGCAGCTTCACCCGGCGCGGCATGACGGTCATGACCAACGCCCGCTTCGACACGGCCTCGGTCAAGGTTACGGACGACGGCGTCTCGCTGGTCGTTGGGCCCGAAGGTGGGACGGCTGCCGAGCTCAAGGTCGACCAGCTGCTGGTGGCGACGGGTCGGGCGCCGAACGTAGAGGACCTCGGGCTCGAGGCGACGAAGGTCGAGCTCGACCGCGGCTTCATCAAGGTCGACGGCTGGATGCACACCGCGCAGGACCACGTCTACGCCATCGGCGACGTGATCGGTGGGTTGATGCTCGCCCACGTTGCGGCGCACGAGGGGATCGTCGCTGCCCACGAGATCGCCGGCGAGGGTCCGGAACCAATCGACTACGACCACCAGCCTCGGGCGACCTTCACCCGTCCCCAGGTGGCGTCGATCGGGCTGACCGAGCAGCAGTGCATCGAGCGCGGGATCGCGATCAAGAAGGGCGTCTTCAACTTCGGCGCGGACGCGAAGGCCGTGATCATCGGCGAGACCGAAGGCTTCGCCAAGGTGATCGCCGACGCCGCGACGGACGAGGTGCTGGGAGTTCATCTGGTCGGGCCGGGTGTGACGGACCTGATCGCGGAGGCGGCCCTGGGCATGACGCTCGAAGCCACGGCCTGGGAGATCGGCGCCGCTACGCACCCGCACCCAACCCTGGCCGAGGTGGTGGGCGAGGCGTCGATGGCGGTCGGGGGCCGGCAGATCAACGCCTAGAGGCCGGCAACTGGGAAGCGCAGAGACGTAGCCCGTCGCATCTGCTCCACGCCGTACTCTCTCGGCGCCACGTGCGGCCCCAACTAGAGCCCAAGGAACCTGGTTCTCGCGCGATAGCAGTCCGAGCAATGCTATGTGTGAGTGGTGGCTTCGCCCGTTGCCTGAATCGTCCTGGAGAGACCCGGAGCCCGGTGTGTCCACCGTGACCAACACGCAATTGGCCTCCGGATCGCCGCTGCACTCTTCGTTGCTCCGCCGCCAGGTTGCTTACGATTACCCGGATCGATATCGCGCAAGAACGGGATCCCGCCGATCGGCGTAGGCGATTGGCACGCCTGAGCTGGCTTGAGCCGCGGCCGGCCGACTCCAGTGGCGTTCCCTGGAGTGGCTCGCCAGATCGCAGGGCGCGCCGCTCGGCGGCGAAACTAACCCACCCGCGCCCGGATGCGCCAAACTATCGCCACCGCGCCGCTCGACCGGCGGAGCGGTCCGGCTTCCCGGCGCGATGTGCCGCAATTCGGTGGAGGACCAGTTACGTGGCCAAGGTGACGATGCCGCAGCTCGGCGAGAGCGTGGCCGAGGGGACGATAGGCAAGTGGCTCAAGCAGCCCGGCGACAGCGTGGCCAAGGACGAGCCGCTCCTGGAGGTCATCACCGACAAGGTCAACGCCGAGGTCCCGTCGCCGTTCGAAGGAATCCTGCGCAAGATCCTGGTCGAGGAAGGGCAGACGGTTCCGTACGCGGCCGAGATAGCGGAGATCGAAGAAGCCAGCAGCGCCGCCGGGGCGCAGGCCACTCCCCGTGGAGCCGGCACGGCCGCCGAAAAGGCGGCCCCCGTAGCGCCGGCCGTGGCAACCGCGCCTGCCGCCACTCCTGCGGCCCCCTCGACTGCCGAGGCCGTGGCCACTGCCGCCACTCCCGCCCCTGCCGAGCCGGCGCCGCTTGTGCCGGTGATGGCCGTCGGCGACCCCGGTGCGCGCATGACCCCAGCCGTCCGGATGCTGATGCGCGAGCATGGGCTGAGTCCCAATCAGATCGTCGGCACGGGGCACGCCGGCCGGATAACCCGCGAGGACGTGACGAGTTTTGTCGAGACGCAGCGGACCGGCGGCTCGGCCGCAGGCGCCACGGGACGTGGAGCTGCTACTGCCGCCGAATTGGCCGCGGGGCGCGGAGCCGCCGCTGCGGCCGCTCAGGCCGCCGCCTCGCCGTCCTCCCAGCCGGCACCCGTTCTCGGGGTCCCGAGCCATTCGCCGGGCCTGGCACCGGCCGCCCCTTCAACATCGGTTCCGTCGGCCCAATGGGAACCCGGGCAGGACGAGGTCCTCGTCCCGCACAACCAGATGCGCCGGGGCATCGCCGTCCAGATGACACGCGCGGCAGCCGTTCCGGTGGCGCACAGCACTTTCGAAGCCGACATGACGTCGGTCGTGAAGCTGCGTGGGTCTCAGGCGGAGGCGTACAAGGCTCGCGAGGGTGTCGGGCTGAGCTTCCTGCCGTTCGTCGTCAAGGCCGTTGTCGAGGGCCTGCACGGGAGCCCCGACCTCAACGCCCATTACACCGATGCCGGTCTCTTGCGCAAGCGCCGCATCAACATCGGCATCGCCATCGCCGTCGACAACGGACTGATCGTCCCCGTGATCCACGACGCCGACCAGCTGTCGATCAACGGCATAAACCGGGCCATCCAGGATCTCGCGGCGAGAGCGCGGTCGAACAAGCTCCGCCTCGAGGACCTCCAGGGCGGCACCTTCACCGTCGACAACACCGGCTGGTTCGGCTCGATCCTGACCGTGCCGATCATCAACATTCCCGAGGTCTGCATCCTCACCACCGAGGCCGTCGTCAAGCGGCCGGTCGTTCGAGACACGCCCGAAGGCGAGGTGATCGCCGTGCGGTCGATGATGAATCTCGTTGCCGGCTACGATCACAGGGCAACCGACGGCGCCCAGGTCGGCCGTTTCGTCCGAGACGTGATCTGCTGGCTAGAAGCGGTCGGCCCCGACACGCCCATCTACTAGACGACACCAGCCGAAGCTTCCGAGACCCGAATGTCCGACTCGCCCGAAATCAACTCCGCTCGGCGCGCGCTGCCGCCGACTGACGCGGCGCGCCATCTCGCGTCGACTCATGCGCTGCCGCCGACCATCGCCATGGGCGGCGGGACGTTCGGGCCCGCGGCCGACGGATCGACCGCGCCGCGGCGGCATCCGGAGTGGATCAAGGCCCGCATGCCATCGGGGGAGACCTATCAGGAAGTCCGGCGGCTCCTCCACGGGTTGACGCTCAACACCGTGTGCGAGGAGGCCCACTGCCCGAACATGGGGGAGTGCTGGGACCAGCGCACGGCCACGATCATGATCCTCGGCGACACCTGCACTCGGGCCTGCGGGTTCTGCGCCGTCAAGACGGGCAAGCCGCTCGTGCACGACCTCGACGAGCCGCGACGAGTGGCGGAAGCGATCCGGGGTCTGGGTCTGGAGCATGTCGTCGTGACCAGCGTGGCCCGCGACGATCTCGACGACGGCGGCGCCGGGATATTCGCCGAGACGATCCGCCGCCTGCGCGTCGCCTGTCCGGGCATGGGCGTGGAGGTGCTGATCCCCGACTTCAACGGCGAGGAGGAGCCGCTCCGGACGGTCATGGCGGCCGGGCCGGACATCCTCAACCACAACGTCGAGACGGTCGCGAGGCTGCAGAAGCCGGTTCGGAAGAGAGCCCGCTACGACCGATCGCTCGGGGTTCTGCTTCGGGCCAAGGCGTATGCCCGCGAGCTCAACCCCGGGATGGCGGTCCACACCAAGTCGTCGATCATGGTCGGCTTGGGCGAGACGCGACCGGAGCTGCACCAGACGTTCGTGGACCTGCGGGCGGTCGATTGCGACATCCTCACCATTGGGCAGTACCTGCGCCCTTCGGCCGAACACCTGCCGGTCGAGCGCTATTACCACCCCGACGAGTTCGCCGAGATGCGCGATGAGGCGCTGGTGCTTGGCTTCAAGCATGTCGAGTCGGGGCCGCTGGTCCGCTCCAGCTACCACGCCCGCGACCAGGTTCCCGATGCCGAGGCGCGTCGCGCGGCCCGGGCGGCGGGACTGGCAGTGGCGGGGGCGGCCACGCCGGGCATCGTCGGGGAGCCTGCTCGCCGTGGCCCGACGATCGATACCGACGGCCGCGTAATCTACTGGCCTGACTGAGGCCTGCCTTCCGCCCGGCTTCGGCCGCCGGCCCGCAATCCTCAGATGATCGGCGGCCAATTGCTACCGGCGATCCTAACCCTGTGGACGACATGCGAGTCGGGGCTGCCATCCGGGCGGTTCGGCTGCGACGCGGGCTGCGGCAGAGTGATGTTGCGACCCTGGCCGGAGTGAGCCAATCGACCGTGTCGTTGGTCGAGCGAGGTCACCTCGAGTCATTGACCGTCGCGTCCGTGCGCACAGTTGCTCGAGCGCTGGACATCAGACTCCCTTTTGAGGCCTGGTGGCGTGGCGCTGAGCTTCCCAGGCTGCTGGACGAGCGACATGCCTCACTCGTTGGCGCGGTAGTAGCGAGATTGCGCCACCTCGGCTGGGAAGTTCGCGTGGAGCACTCGTTCAACGTGCGAGGCGAGCGCGGGTCGGTGGACGTGGTTGGGTGGCTGGGGTCCCAGGCCGCCCTGCTGATCATCGAGGTCAAGAGCCAACTGGTGGACGTCCAGGAACTCCTGTCGACGTTTGACCGCAAGCGTCGCGTTGTGCCGGCGGCCGTCGCGGCCGATTTCGGCTGGCGTCCCTTCGTCGTGGGTCAGGTGCTGGTCCTACCCGAGGAAACTGTGGTCCGAACGGCAGTGGCTCGCCACGCGGACGTATTCGCGGCGTCTCTCCCAGCGCGAACGGTTGACGTCCGCCGTTGGTGCCGCGAACCCAGTCAACCGCTTGCGGGGATCTGGTTCTTGCGCGACAGCAACACCAGTAATCGTATGCGAGCCGGCGGCGGGCCCAGGCGGGTTCGGCGTCGTGCGAGCGGCGAATTCCGAGTTGGCCCGCGTTCGAGAGTGGCATCGTGATCGCGATCCTGAGGGGTTGGGCTCGGCCGGCTTCTCGAGATCGCCACATAGGATTACTGGGATTGCTGTCGCGGGAAGATCGGCCCGTTCGGGGGCCCCTGGCCGAGCCACGTTCGCGGGCCCCGGGCTGCGCCACGTTCGCGGGCCCCGGGCCGAGCCACGTTCTCGGGCCCCGGGCTGCGGCAGGCTCTCGGGCCCGGCGCGCCGCCGGCCCCGTGCCCGCCCCATGGACCGAGCCGCTACAGGATCTTGGAGAGGAATGCCTTCGTTCTGTCCTGCTTTGGCGCGCTGAAGACCTGGTCCGGCGTGCCCTCCTCGACGACCACGCCGTCGTCCATCATGACGACGCGGTTGGCGACCTCACGCGCGAAGCCCATCTCGTGGCTGACGACGATCATCGTCATGCCCTCGCGGGCCAGCTCCTTCATGACCTCCAGCACCTCGCCGATCATCTCGGGGTCCAGCGCGGACGTCGGCTCGTCGAAGAGCATCAAGGCCGGCTTCATGGCAAGCGCGCGCGCGATCGCGATGCGCTGCTGCTGTCCGCCGGAAAGCTGGTTCGGGTAGACGTTCTCCTTCGCGGCAAGGCCGACGCGCTCCAGGAGCGCACGTCCCATCGCCACGGCCTCGTCCTTCGCCATCCCGCGAACGTGGATCGGCGCCTCGATGATGTTCTCTAAGGCCGTCATGTGGGGAAAGAGATTGAAGCGCTGGAAGACCATCCCGATCTCCTGGCGCTGGGTTGCGATGTTCTTCTCCTTGTCCTCGACCAATTTCTTGCCGCCGCCCGCTTCGCGATAGCCGATGAGATGGCCGTTCACGAAGATGCGGCCGCTCTGGATCTTCTCGAGGTGGTTGATGCAGCGGATGAAGGTCGTCTTACCTGAGCCCGAGGGGCCGATCACGACGACCGTCTCCTGCCGCTTGACGCGGAGCGAGACGTCCTTGAGGACGTGTAGCCGACCGAACCACTTGTTGACGTCGCGAGCGTCGACGACGACGTCGACGTCGGGCCGTGGCACGCCGCCGATCGCGCCGAGGAGGTCGGTGCTGATGTTGGGAGCTGTCATCAGTGGCCTCCGAGCCCGGTAGATCCGGCTGCCGCCCCGAATATCCGTGTTCGCCATCCGGGCCCGGGAAGTGCAGACGAACCTGTGGCGGTGCCCCGCGAAAATCGCACTTCAATGCGGGACTGGATGAAGCCCCAGATCGTCGTCAGCAGAAGGAACCACAACGCACACGCGGCATAGGCCTCGAATGGTCGGTAGTTGAGGCCCTGCAGGATCACGTAATGGTCGTACGTCTCGACGACGCCAAGTACGAAGATCAGGCTCGTGGTCTTGAGCATGTTGTTGAACTCGTTGCCAAGTGGCGGAATGATCACCCGTGCGGCCTGGGGCAGAACGATGCGACTCATCGTCTGGCCGTAGGTCATACCCAAAGACTTGGCGGCTTCGGTCTGACCTGGATCGACTGCCATGATGCCGGCGCGGATGATCTCGGCCATATACGCGCCCTCGTTGACGCCAAGGATGACCATGGCTGCCTGGAGGGCGCCGGGGATGAAGAACCCGAAGATTGTTATGTCATCCCAACCCCAAAGGTGCGCTGCCCCGAACCCAAAGTAGAAGAAGGTGAGTTGAACCAGCAACGGCGTGCCGCGGAAGAACCAGATGTACACGTTGGCGATGACCCGGAAGGGCGTGATGCGAGCCATCTTGCCGAGCGCTGCAAGCACGCCGATCGCGACCCCAAGGGCTTGGGCGACCACCGATATGACGATCGTCACGTACAGCGCTCCGAGCACCCCCTGTGAGGTCGGGTTGAGGTCCGCTAGGAACACGTTCGCGTCGAATTGGAAGCTGTGCGCCTTGCTGCTCGAACAGCCGGCCACGGACAGGGCCAGGACAAAGAGGCATCCGACCAGCAAAGCCGGCCGGATGCCTCGATTGCGCAGCGCGCTCATCGTGTTGGCGCGAGCTGTGGTCTAGGAGTTGGTCGAGGTGACGGCGTCCGCCTGAACGCCGTACTTAGTCAGGATCTGCACATACGTGCCGTCGTCGATCATCGACTGGAGGGCCGTCTTGACGGCTGACTCCAGGCCTGTGTTGGCCTTGCCGACGCTGATTCCTTCCTTCACATCGTCGAGGATCAGACCGGAGACAACCTCGAACAACGTGGGCTGCTGGACCGTGTAGTAGCCGGCGACGGGCGAGTCGGTGAAGTAGGCCGAAACCTTGCCGGACTGCAGGGCGAGGAGTGCGTCGCTGTCCTTTGTGAAGGGTTGGACGTTGATCTTGGCCTTGCCGGCGGCCACGCACTGGGCGCTCAGCCCGTCGGCTGGCTTGTAGTCGCCGGTGCCATTGAGATGATCAGCCTCGGTCGTGCCGTTCTCCACGCCGACCGACTTGCCGCACAGGTCCGCGGTGGCCTTGATGCCGTCCGGGTTGCCCTTGGCCACGACGAACGACTGACCGGCGTGGAAGTACGGGATCATGTCGACTGCCTTGAGCCGGTCTGCGGTGATGTTCTGGGCCGAGATGATGATGTCGCACTTGTTGCCGGCCAATGCCGCGATGATTGTGTCGAAGACCGTGTTCTGGACCGCGAGCTTGAGGCCCAACCGGTTGGCGATCTCATTGCCGATATCGATGTCCGAACCCGTCGGATTGCCGTTGGCGTCGAAGAACTCTTGCGGCGGGTATGGGATATCAGAGCATACGGTCAGGTGTCCGGCAACAACGAGCTGATCGGGCGGCACCGTTCCGACGACCTTCTGAGTCGGGGCCGGAGTCGGAGTCGGAGCCGGGGTCGCGACCGGCCCGACAGTCGCCACCGGCGTCGGGGGGGCTGGAGTCGGCGTCGGCGTCGCAGCCGCGCTCGAGCAGGCGCCGACAACGATTGCCGCCGCGGCAAGAACGCCGGCAATGCGGATTCGAGACGGAATCACGTGCATTCCTCCCTGTCCTCCTGGAGCTCCCGGGACGCTTCTCTTCCTCCCGCGATGGGCATCCGGGAATCGGTAGAGGCAGCGTAGCCGCACCCGCAAAGGCATGCAAGGCGCGCGTGACATTGGTGGTTGCGGTCAGGTTGCGGAGTCGGTCGTCCGATCGAATTCGGTGCGTGGACGTCGCGATTGAGTTCTGGCGACGACCCCCAACGCGGCCGCTTCTCGCATCTCCACGCCGAGCCGCTATGCTCTCGCCAATGCCGCGTCAGCTGCCGCGCCGGATGCCGCTCGCCGAGCTTCATTGCCACCTCGGCAGCGCCGTAACGCCCGCCATCATGTGGGGCATCGCCCACGAGCAGGGCATCAAGCTGCCGACCAAGGACTACTGGCAATTCCGCCAGATGATCACGGCGTCACCGCGGCGCGGCCACTCCTTCGACGGGTACCTGCAGCTCTTCCACTGGACCGAGCTGATCCAGTCCTCGCCGCTGGCGATGGAGCGCTCCGTCTACGAGGTCATCGGCGGCGCCTACCGCAAGAACAACATCACGACCATGGAGCTGCGCTTCAACCCGATGAAGCGAAACCGCGGCGGCGAGCAGGATCTGGACCACATCATCGCCGCGTCTCTGCGCGGCATGGATCGCGCCACGCTCGAGTATCCGATCAAGCCGGGGCTCATCTTCTGCCTCGATCGCGCCTTCCCGTTCGATCTGAACGAGATCATCGCCGAGAAGGCCATAGCGTGGCGCGACCGCGGCGTCGTCGGCATCGACATCGCCGGCCCAGAATCGGCCACGTTCCGTGTCGCGGACTACCGCAAGCTATTCGGCCGGGCCCGCCAGTTCGGCCTTGGCATCACCGTGCACGTCGGCGAAGCCGGCCCGGTCGAGGAAGTGGCCCAGGTCGTGGAGCTGCTCGAGCCGGATCGCATCGGGCACGGCGTCAAGTCGGCCTACGACCCGCGGACGATGGCGATGCTTCGAGAGCGGGGCATCGTGCTCGAGGTCTGCCCGACGTCGAACCTCCAGACCCGCGTGGTCTCGGACTGGGAGGAGTTCCGCTGGATCTTCGACCAGTTCCGCCGCAACGGGGTCCGTTACGCGATCAGCACGGACGGTCCCGAAATGTTGCGCACCTACATTCGCGACGAGCTCGCAACGTTGGGACGGCTCGGCATCCTCTCCTATGAAGAGCAGGTCCGAGCGGCCGAAACGTCGCTCGAGGCATCGTTCGTGCCCCAGGTGACGGATGTCGTTGCGGCCGTCCACGAACCGGCAAGGCGTGTCGAGGTCGAACGCGAGGAGGCCTAGAGCGAGGCCGCGGGCCGCTGGCGGGCGAGCCAGGTAGAGGCGAGGCGGCGCTGCGGCGCCGGGCGGGCGCCGAGTCGAGGCCGTGAAGAAGGGGCAAACCCGCCGGCCAGGCTAGCCTTCGAGCGGCTCTATGCGGTAGGTGCAGCTCCGCCCGCCCGAGGCGATGTGGCACTCCCGGGTGACCGTCGCGCCAAGGACCTCGCCAAACAGCCGGAGCTCTTCGTCGCAGGCGATCGGGTACGGGCTCGAAACGCCGTAGATGGCGCAGTTGTGCTCACACAGCCGGATCGTCCCGTCCGGGTCGAGCGTGGCCCGGCCCAGGTAGCCGGTCTCGTCCTGGTAGCTCGCCACCTCGAGGACCTTCTCCCAGAGGGAGGCACTCTCGGGCAGTCGTTCGGAAAGGCGCTTGCCGATGCGGTTCTTCAGCTGCTGGCGCCGTGCCTCGAACACGTCTCGGATCAGTGCCTCGCCGCCGATCGACCGGATGGCCGTCAGGAACGATTGGGAGAGCGCCCCGTAGTTGGCCGGGAAGAGATCCTGAGCGGCGGTCGTGAGGTCGTAGACATGGCGCGGCCGACCGACGCCGTGGCGGCTCAGTCTTCGCTTGACCAGGCCGGCGCTTTCGAGCGTGCGAAGCTGCTGGAGCACGCCAGTGCGGCTTGCACCCACGGAGTCGGCCACCTGGTCGGGCGAAGCAGGACCTCCCGTCCGGAGCGCGTACAGGACCTCGCGGCGGAGCGTGGACGACGCGCCGGGTCCGGGAGAGGTGTTGCGGAGTGGCGTCGCCGTTCGCACGCGCTCGATCATCTGGGCGTCTGTCGCGTGCTCGAACGGTGCCGGGGCGTGGTCAGCTGCTGCCGCGAGGTGGTTCGAAACCGAGCCAGCCGATGCCGGGGCGGGGCTCGCCGCGGAGACGCCAATCCCCGGGGCTGGCCGCCGCCGGACAGCCGGCGACGGTTCCGATGGCAACGCTGAATCCCGAGTCATGGCTTGGAAAAGTAGCAGCGCTCGCGAAAACCTGCTGTACTCGAGGTCGGCCGGTGCCGAGTCGCGCACGCGAGGAGGGGCGTGGACTCGCCGTTTGGACTCCGTTACCGTAGGATCAGCCCTGATCCCGATGGTGGAGCCGGTCAAAGGGCGTCGCCCTGGCCGCGCGTCGAGGTCTGCCCAGTCGACCGCTAAGGAGCCCACGGGTGCCACAAGTTCGAGCCTTCCGCGCCCTCCGCTTCGACCCTGAGAAGGTTGGAGACCTGAGCCGCGTCATCAGCCCGCCGTACGACGTGATCGGACCCGAGCTGCATCAGACGCTCCTGGCTCGTAGCCCGGCAAACGCCGTACGGCTCGACCTGCCTGAGTTCCAGGCAGGTGAAGAGCCGGACGACCGGTACCGGCGGGCGGCGCGCATGTTGTCGAACTGGCGCGTGGACGGAACGCTGCGCAAGGACGGCCAGGCCAGCATCTACGCCTACGAACAGGCCTATCGAGTTCCCGGGAGCAACCACCGCCGGACGCAGCGCGGCTTCTTTGCCCGGCTGCGACTCGAGGACCTTGTGCCGGGCTCCGGCGTTCTGCCGCACGAGCGGACCCTGTCGGCGCCGAAGGAAGACCGCCACAAGCTGCTGCGCGCGACCGGCGTGAACACGAGCCCGGTCGTCGGGCTGTTCGCCGATCCGAGCGGGCGGTCGGTCCGGGCTCTGGCCGCGATCGCCTCAGGAAACCCGGATGTCGTCGTCGCCGACGACGACGCGGTTCGCCACCGACTCTGGGCCGTCCCTGAGGACGGGCCGCGCGGAGACCTCGTGGCATCGTTGCTTGCGGCGGCCGGCCGCAACCCCATAACCATCGCCGACGGGCACCACCGCTACGAGACCGCCCTCCAATACAGCCACGAGCGCCGGGGCAACAGGACGGGCGAGGCCGATCCGGCCGCCGACTATGTGCTCATGCTGTTCCTCGAGACGACAAAGCAGAAGCTGACCGTGCTGCCGACCCACCGCATCGCCCGCGGTTTGAGCGAGGATGGCGTGCGCGACCTTCTCGACCACGCCGAATGGCTCTTCGACGTCCAGCCCGTGGGCGGCCGCGCCGAGCTCGAAGCCGCATTCGCGTCTGTCGAGGTACCCGGCGGGGAGGGTCGCTTCGGCTTGTGGACGCGCCAGGGCGGCGCGCTCCTGCGGGCCCGGCGAGACGCGTTCGAGGTGTCGTTGCGGGCGGGTGGCGCCGCCCTTCGGCGACTCGATGTGACGCTCCTTCAGGCCGCGCTGGATCGGCTCTGCGGCATCGACGCGGCGGCGATCGCCGCCGGCCGGCTCGCCTACAGCAAGTCCGTGACCGAGTCCTTCGACTGGGTCGACGCCGCGAATGACGGCGCGGCAGCGGCGTTCCTGCTCGATCCGACCCCAGTGGCCGAGATCGCGGCGGTTGCCGCAGAAGGCGACGTCATGCCTCAGAAATCGACGTACTTCTATCCAAAGGCCCTCACCGGCCTGGTAATCAACCCGCATGAGTGGTGAGATCGGCGGGTCGCCCGGCTTCTCCGAAGTCGGCCATAGGACGAACCGAGAATGAGTGACAACACGCCCGACGAGCTGCACGTCGCGAGGCCGCACCCGGTCGGGACCAACGGCCGCCCCATCCGCAAAGACGAGATCGAGCTGACCGAGCGCGGCCTGTACGTCGAGTCATGGATGCCTGAGCGCCGCTCCCGGCGCCGGCCGCTGCTCTTCATCCACGGCGAGCTGACCGGGTCGTGGATCTGGGAGCGGTACCTCTCGTACTTCGCCAGCCGCGGCTGGGAAGGCCACGCCCTCAATCTGCGGAACCACTTCTGGTCCGAGCCGGCCGAGATCGCTGCGGTGGATTTCGACGACTATGTCGACGACGTGCTGGTGGTCATGGACAAGCTCGGCCACAACACGGTGGCCGTCGGCCACGGTCTGGGCGGGCTGCTCGCTCTCAAGGCGGCCGAGCGGCATTCGGTCGGCGCGGTGGTGCTTCTCGACAGCGAGCTGCCGCGCGACCTCCGGCCGACCGTGCGGCCACACGAGCTGCGCGAGATCCCCGATGTATACGGGCGCGACCACATCGGCTGGGAGACCCTGCCCGAGAAGCTGCAGCGCGAGAACCGCGACCTGACGATCGCCGACATCGTCCGCCTCCAGCACCTGTTCGGCCAGAAGCCCCACGAGTCCGGTCTGGTCAAGCGCGAGGTTCTCGAGGGCATCGCGATCGATCGCGCACGTCTGGTCGGCGTGCCAATCCTGGTGGTTGGAGCCGGCCTGGACGGCACCTCGTCCGCGACCGGGGCGGAAAGGCTGGCCGACTGGTTGGGCGGCACCTATGAACCGTTCGGCGCCCATTCGCACTACGGGCTGGTGATCGGCGAGTCGAGCTTCCAGCAGGTTGCCGACGGCGTGAGAGCCTTCCTGGAATCTCACCGGATGTAGCGCCGGAACTCGGCGATGGTCCGACGCGGAGCATGTTCTCGCTGGTCAGCGCCGAGCCTGGCCTGGCGGTCTGGCCGAGCGATCTCGGATGGCGCGCGGCGTCGGGTCCTGCTATCATCCCGCCCGGTCCGCCCCAAAGGCGGTCCGCGGATGCCGCATTCGTCTAGAGGCCTAGGACACAGCCCTCTCAAGGCTGAGATCATCGGTTCGAATCCGATATGCGGTACCAACTTGCTGCTATCCAACGCCCCCGGACCGCGCCCCGGGGGCGTTCTTTCTGTGCGACACGGCGTCGGACCGGGAGTGCCCGGCGGGCGAATGAACCGACGCCCCCTGTTAGCATTGGCAACCCGCTAGGAGCGGCGCTTGGGGTGGCCCGGACCGGGACGCGTCAAACAGGAGTGGCTATGGCCGAAGATCGAACGCAGGCCGGTCAAGGAGAGTCGGCAGACTCCGGCGTCCCGTCTGAGCCCGCCCCAGAGCCGGCGGCTGCGCCCGCGGCCGGCGCCCCAGAGCCGGCGGCTGCGCCCGCGTCACCGGCCGTCTTCACAGATGACGCACCCGGCTGGTCTCCGCGATCGGGTTTCCGGAATCTGACCGGCTATGAGCCGGATCTGGACGAAACGAACGTGGAGTCGGACGTGACCCGCTGGTACACGGCATCCGAAGGCGGTCTCTCAACCGGGGCGATCAACCCGCCGGGCCTGGCGGCGCAAATCGGCTACGCGGATTTCTGGGCGCGGTTCGCGGCGCAGGTTCTGGACGCGATCGTGATCTACCTGCTGACGTACGCCTGCCTGCTATCGGGCGTCGGAGTGGTCGCGATTCCGATCCTGCTGCTCGGCTACTTCCCGTTCTTCTGGATCAGATACGGAGCAACTCCGGGGATGAGGGTCTGCGGGCTCAGGATCCTGCGAGCGGTCGACGGCGAAGCAATCGACTTCAGCGTCGCCGCGATGCGCTTCCTGATCTTCGTCCTGGAGATCGTCACGATCGTCGGCCTGGCCGGTTTCCTCGTCGCGGCCTTCGAGAAGCGAAAACGAGCCGTGCACGATCTGATCGCTGGAACGATCGTGGTTCAGGCCCAGATCACGACCGACTGACCGGGCCTCTCAGGGGTCGGACGGGAACTGCCATCGCCATGGAGGAGCCGTCGGGGAGCCTTCCGGGCGGTTCGCTCGGGCCGCTCGAACAGACGATCTCAGAACGTCCGTTCTGTGGAAAACTTGGTGGAAGACTTGGTGGAGAAACCCCCTTCCCGGCTGGACGGGGCCCGCCTAGCATGCACCCAGCCTGCCGCGGTTGAGAGAGTCGCGGGGGGACCGGAGCCCACTTCTGGACCGAGCCTGCGGTCCGTCACCAGGATTCGGGATCCGGTCTGGCACGGTAAGAGGAGCGAGTGCATCCATGGATTCGCGCAGGCAGCAACAGGATCCAAGCGCCGACGCGGCCCTCGACTTCGTAAGGTTCTGCCACAGGCGCCGGCGTGTCGCCTGGCCCGAGTTGTATGACGAGATGTGCCACGTCGCCGCCCGCGGGCTCTATCACGGATGGGGTTTCGCCGAGCTGGCCGAGCACGGCATCGCCTTCGGCCTGGCCGAGATGCCCCGTCTGGCAGGCCTCGTCTCCGAGGTTGTGGGCCACGATGCCGAACGACGGCCGCGACTGCTGGTGGGACTGATGGCTCCCGTCGCGGCCCGCTCGGACGAGGTGGAGGAGACGCCCGAGGATCTGCGGCACGCCAGCGCATTCATCGGGGCGGCTCGCTGAACTCCGGCTCATCCGGCCCGGCGGATCCAACCGCCGCCCCGTCGAGCCGCTGACAGAACGAAAGGCCCTCCCGCGGGAGGGCCTTTCTCTATCTAATCGATGCCCGTTCAGGCGCGGAGTTGGCGCCGAGCCATCTCGGCTTCGATCTGGCGCTCGGCTTCGACGTAGCTGTCGATGCGGTCGCGGAGCTCGTTCGCCTTCGGCGTGTACAGGTGGACCTGCTGCTGAAGGATGTAGCTCAGGCGACGGCTGGACATTCGGACGTGGTCCAGGTTCTTCATGAGCACGAGCGGATCCATCGCGGCGAGGTCGCTGGGTTCGTACATCAGCTTCATGCGCCGATTGTATTGGTCTGCGAGCGGGGGCGTCGTCAGGTGCGGCGAGTGGCCGGGAGCGGCGGGGAGGGCAGCCGGGAGCGGCGCCGGAGCGGCCCGCTAGAGGATGCGCGGCGAGCGGGGCGGCCACTCCCAGTCGATCGGGCGGGTGGCGCCGTTGACCGCGCGGCGGCGACCGGCCTCGCTCGTAGCCAGGACGAGGATCCGTTCCACTTTCGTGGCCTGGCCTGCCTCGTCGCCCCACAGCTTGGTCATCTTGCGGCCGGCCGCCACGTCGTCCATGGCGATGCCGGCGAGTCGATAGCCCTCGGGCGCCGCGGCCATCTCCCAGACAGACTCGGCGAGACCGATGCCGCCGGCGGCCGGTCTGCCGCGATCCATTTCCACGTCGCCGATGACCAGGGCGATGACGGCGTCGTCCGCCAGGGCCGATCGCAGCCCGCGCAGGACCTCTCGCATGAACACCAGGTACGCGTCGCGGTGGTGGGCGTCGTCCAGCAGGTCGTCGATGGCGGAAGCGTCGTAGCCGAGCAGCCACAGCCGCAGCCAGTTGTAGTAGCCGTACTTCACGACCCGCAGGTACGGGGGCGAGGTGACGACGAGCCGGGCCCGTTCCGGCAGGCCACGGGCACGCAGAGCCTCGCGGAACCGGACGCCGGCGTCGCGCGCGTCGCCGAGGAGGGCGATGCCTCGTGCGGCGGGCAAGGGCTGGCGGTACAGGCGGCGCAGCTTGTCGTCGAGGAGCGCGAAGGCATCGCGCTCCGGCGACTGGAAGCCCGTGCGGGCGACGAAGTCGCGGACGTACCGCGGGGCCATGCTGAAGGTGTTCGGCATCACCGCCGACAGGTAGCTCCCGCTCTTGCCGTGGAGGATGCCGGTCAGCGTCGCCAGGACGAAGCGGTCGGTGCGGTCGTCCGGATCCAATCCGGCCCGCAGGTACAGCAACTCGGCGAGAGTTCGAGGGTGAAACGCGAGCGCCACCTCGGCTGGCACCGTCGAGTCCGGGCGGACCGGCATCGAGCCGCTGGGGCGCTTCTGGCGCCCGTACGAGCCCGAACCCGCGGGCGGGGCAATCGGTCGACTGCCCGGACCCGGGACCATCACCTCGGGCGAGCCGGGGTTGGCCACGATCTCGGCGGCCAGGGCACTCCATTCCGCCGCGGAGGCAGCCCACCCCAGTCGCAGCGAGGCGACCCGTGTCTTGATGTCGGCCTTGGTGGGCGGATCCACCTTGGCCGCGGTCAGGATCTGGGCAAACGGGTTGAGGTCGTTCCCGGCCCCGATCCGGCCTTCGGCGCAGGCCTGGAGGGGCGTAGTCCCGCGTCCGCTGAACGGGTCGAGCACGACGTCGCCCGGTCGCGTGTAGCGGGCAATGAAGGCGTGAGCGACGCCGGCCGGGAAGCTCGCCAGATACGAGCACATGGGGTGGAAGCTGTGGCCCCACAGCCGCTGCTGGACCTTCCATTCCGGCTCGATCGCCAGGCGCGGCAGATCGCCACTGAGTTGCAGGGCGAGCTGGCCGGAGGTCGAGGATGGGGGAGCGCTCGCTGGGACGGAACCCACCGGCCGGGGGCCGGGTGTCATCGGCAGATCGGCCCGATCGATCTCGAGCGGAAGCGATGCCACGATTGCGACCTCCGAGGAAGGCATCTGACGGCGGGTGGTGACGAAGGAGGACGAGTCTAGCACCCGGCCGACCGCTCACGATGGGACAAAAGGACGATATCCCACGCTTGCGCCCGATGGCAGTCCCACCGCAAACCGTCGCGCCAAACGGCTCCTCTGCGGCCGAAACCGACGGTTCGAGCGGCGGTGGCGGCACGGCGCGCCGACAGGGCGACTTGGCCCGTCACCTCCGGTCGGTTACCCTAGGATCGTCTTCGGACCGGTGTCCCCGTAGCTCAGTGGATAGAGCGGCCGCCTTCTAAGCCGAATCCTCAGTCGGACGTGCTAACGAGCGTGGGCGATCTGCCGGCGGACGCCTTGTTAGTTGCTCAGTTTGGGGGTGGAATCACATGGCAACACTGACCTGGGAGACTGTGGAGCGGCCGCTCCTGGAGGCAGTTTCGAGGCTTGAGGGCGGGCCTCGCGGGCCGAACTGGGAAGACCTCGTGACGGAGACAGGACTACGGGCCGCGACCGTGCAGCAGGCCCTGGGGCGACTCTACAAAGCGGGATACATCGACGGTATCGACGTCTTCACCCAGGACTCGGTCGGGCCCGAGTTCCTGAACATCAGCCTCCTTGAGCCGGGGCTGCGGGCCACAGGCGTATGGCCCGGCGATCCGTATGACGCAGTGCTCGCCATCGTGGCGCGCCAGCTTGAGGCCGAGCTGGACGTGGAACGTAAAGGCCGACTGGAAAGGCTCCGCGATGTCCTAACGGGCGTGGGTCGGGACGTCGTGACGAATGTTCTGTCCGCGTGGATCACAAGCGCTGGCGGGTCGGTTCGGTAGGGGATGAACACGCCGTTCGGTCCGCCCTTCGATCGCTTGGAGTTGGCAGACGTGCGGCAGTTCTTCGCCGAACCCAGGGTTGAGGGGTTGAACTGGGAGGCGAAGGGCGGTCAGATCCGGTCGGAACACGTCCGCAACTCCGTCTGCGCCTTTGCGAACGGCTTCCTTGACGCGTACCTGTTGCTCGGTGTGGACCGCCTCGATCCAAAGGCCAGAAGGCAGGACCCATGCAGGTTCGAGATGAACGGCTGGGAGCCCTCGGGCGGCGAGGCCGACACATGGGTTAGTTCTTGCCTCATTGGCGGCCTCGATCCCCGTCCTTTCTGGGAGACGAAGTCCTGGTTGGTCAGCGGGTCGCGGTGGGTATCCGTCGTCTTGGTACGACCTACCCCGAATCCGCCCTGCATCACAGCCGACGGCAATGTGTTCGAGCGCTTGCCCGGCCTTACATCGCAGGTCAACAGATCCGAGGCGCTCCGCGCGCTTTTGACTCGCGGAAAGGATGCCCGAGCCGTGGCTGAGGTCACGTCGCGCATGGCACTCAGTTACCTGTGGTCTGGGATGCCGCGGATGTATCAACCGCCGGCGATGATCGGGGTGGCCGTGGCTGCACCCGCGCTAGCCGGCGACATCTCGTCGGTCCTATTCCGGGAGTCGAGTGCCCGAAGCATCAGGGCGATCCTTGAGCCCGCGTTCTCGCTGGGCTACCTCCAGACCGATCAGTCACCTGATGCGATGTCGTTCCAGGGAGAAACCCCGCGCAGGAATATCGCATATGCGGTCCGAGTCGCTCGCGAAGGTTCCGTGGCGCTCGCGATGGCCCAGCAGGACATGGTCGCGGGTCTGACCTGGATCGCTCAGGACCAGAGCCGGCTCGAGAGGATGTGGGGTACAGCCAACTCGATCGCACGGAGCTTGGGCGGATATGGCCCCGCTCACGTCTCAATATGTGGCCAGGAGATTGTCGGCTCGAACGCTCGTCTGGGGCAGTTCGCCCGGTGGTCGTCTGTGGATGCCGACCCTGACTCGGCGACCCTGGCCGGAATTGGGCGCGAGACGGCTCGGTTTCTGGGCCGCGAGACCTGGGAACCCGAAGCCGAAGGGACGAGCCAGCAAGCGGACGGCTAGAAGCAAGGGCGGGCTGCAATTCGCCACGGAGCCGAGGCTATGCCGACCCAGGCGCGACGCGGGGGTCCAGCGGCGGCCGCGCGGCTTGGGCCCGCGATCGTCGGCGACTAGCGGAGCGTGGGCACGGCAAGACCGGCGAGGGCCGGTTGTCGCCGACTTGCTTCGATCATCGACCTGGCAGGTCTACCGATGTACCAGGGCTCTGACGACATGCGCACACAGTAGCCGCGCCGCGGCATCGGTCCGCCGTCGCGACCTGCCCGTCCGGCCCGCCACCAAGCCCGTCCCGCAAGGGTAGCTTCACCGGGGCAGGTGATTCGTGGGGCGGATAGGCCACATTTGAGCTGTCTCAGAAGGAGGTCTTAGTGGATCGGGGCCCGATGCGCCGGCGACGGCGCACCACCGAATGTCGAGGTCGTGGCGTCAGATCGAGCACGGTGACGGAGGAAGGTCCGAACAGTCTCGTCAGGACGGAGATGGCGCGGGCATCAGCCCTTCGATAAACGCCCCCGTTCGCGCATCAATGAGGACCAGCTCGCTCGTGGCGGGGGACGGGCATGGGTGGGGAGTGGCAGTCGCTGGGCCGCAGGATGGGAACCCGAACGACCCTGACAGCAGAACTGCCCAGACCGGGGCGTTCGCATCAGCCAGAGACCCCATGACTGCCTCCACGCCGTAGGTCGAGAGCTTCGTCGAGACGACAGTCACGGGAATCGTCGATGAAACTTGGCCGATGGCAATAGACGCTGCCGCTTGAGCGGGCACCAGACTCGGCGAGGGCATCTGTCCTGGCAGCAACGACTGCATGAACTCGGGCAACGAATACGGGTAGGGTCCCACTGTCTCCGGTTGACCTGGTAGCGCATCGACGGAGAAGATCGCGAGGTCGGCCCCGGAAGCCTTGCTCGCCGGGATCAGGACGACCAGAGCGTGAAGACCCCCGAGGCATTTCCCGTTCGGTGGGCAGGAGTAGTCCGCGACGACGCGGGTCGTGGACCCAAACTTCGCGGGTGCGTAGTTCGCGACCATCGTGACGATGCGAAGACACGTCGCATGGTCGAGGCGGCCGCAGTCGAGCGAAGCCCAGCCAAGCGCCGATGCGGTCGAAGAGGGGGGAGGCGTCGGCGTTGGCATCCCGCACCCAGCCACCAGGCCGCCAAGGATCAGCAGGCCCAGGGAGAACAGTCTGGCTCGATCCCTCACGGCAGACCTCCTGTTCAATCAGACGCTCTCAGGTCCGTCGCAGTTCCATCAGCTTGCTCCCCGGGACCGAGAAGAACAAGCTCGACCCCCAACAGATGCCCGCCGAGTGACATTGGCGAACACTGGCCAAAGGCACTGGGTCAGTTGCCGCTCGCCAATCTTGGCGATGCGTTCCTCGCGCGCCCTGTCTACGATGGACCGAGCGAGCAGAAGGAAAGCAGCTCAATGCGTATCCCAGACGTGATCCGAAAGTCAGTCGGCTTTGTGGGGTTCTGCGACCAGGATGGCCGCGAGGTATTCAGCGGGACCTTCTTCTTCGTCTATGTGCCTATGAGCGACACCTACAGCTGTGCCTATGCCGTCACTGCTCGACACGTGATCGCGGGAATGCAGTCGGTCAGGATTCCGCAGCCCATGCTCCGTCTGAACCTTCAGGATGAGACGGCCAACGCTGTCTGGGTCAGTACCGAGTATTCCGAGTGGGTATTGTCGGAGCGCGTCGAGGACACGGCCATCCTGCGCGTAAGCCTCGGGTTATCGCCCTACGACTATCAGGCGATGTCGGTGAAGATGGCCCTGACGGCCGAGCGGATCCGTGAGTTCGAAATCGGTCCAGGTACAGACGTCTTCATACCGGGCCTTTTCCTGATGTTTGATGATCCTCGGCGGGTGTATGGCGTGAACCGGAACGTGCCAATCATTCGAGCCGGCCATATAGCCGCAATGACCGGCGAGCTGGTGCCCACCGAAGTCGGCAAGATGGACGCCTACCTGGTCGAAGCACGCTCCATCGGAGGTCTATCGGGGTCCCCCGTGTTTGCCCACATGGGCAGCGTTCGGGTCGAGCACGGCGTAGTTAAGACCGCAAAAGGCCCGGAGGGGGAGCCGTTCGATCACGGCATCTTCTACCTCATGGGCCTCGTTCACGGCCACTTTCCGATGTTGCCCTACGACGATGAGCCATCGCGTGGCGGACATCTGGACGCGGGGATCGGCGCCAAGGAGCGAGATGTGAACATGGGAATCAGCATCGTTGTCCCAATTGAACGCCTGACCGCTCTTCTCGATCGGGAGGACGTGCGGACTGCCCGTGAGGCTGAATACGCGTCTTGGCTAGCTCGGCCGGTCGTTACTCCCGCTCTGTCAGAACCGCCCCCGCTGGCGGCCGAGCCTTCTTAGTCGGACCAGCCTGAGCCGATCCCGAGCAGCCCGCCCCTTCTAGGTACATTGGCGCACGCTAGCCAACGGCAGCGGCATCTGACACGGAGCATACCAATCTGAAATGCCAGCAAGGTCCGATGGCCCGATCGGCGGAGTAGAGTGCTGGCGATGCAACCCCCACACGCCATCGAGCGTCCAACCGACGTGATCAGAGTCGCCATCGTCCTGCTCGCTCTACTCGCTGTTGCCGGATGCGTCGCGCCGGCGACCACCGCATCGACCGCGCCATCCGCCGGTGCATCAGTGACCGAAACGTCCATTCCGGAGGTCTTGCCCTCGGCGAGCGCCAATGCGCCGCGCTACGACGATGGCATCCCGCGCACCTGGGAGGGCCAGCCCGTGCTGCGGGGCCAGGCGGCCATCGACGCTGCCAACGGGTCCTCGGACGAGTCGTCGTTCCTGGTTGGATTCTGGGCGGGAATCGAAGGGCCGCACGGCTGTGTCGCACTTAGGCAGGAAGACAATGCGAGCTACATGTGCGGCTTCATGCAGGTCGGTGACCAGCCCGGCGTCGCGTCGAGTGCCCTGGGAAAGGCCCTCCGCGTGGATACCTCAGAAGTTGCCCCAGGGCCTGTGATCGCCCGCGTTCATACCCACGATCCATCCATGATGACCTGTCCGGCCTCGTACGCCGCCGGTTGCGTGCACACCATGGTCGGTGAGGCCGTCGTGTGGCACGGCGACGCTGAGACCAATCCGCGCCCGACAACTGTGGCCGATGCCGCGGCCGCATTCGGCGTCTCCAGCGAGCCAGTGGCTGGGATGAGCGAAGGGCAGTTTCCGGGCGTCGCGGTCCTTCAATACCCTTCCCCTGACACCCCTGGGCTGGCGGGGGCCGAGGGAGTGATCGCCGTGTTCCCCTCGGCCGCCGCGCTGGCGGCGGCCGCCCCTGACGCGGCAGCTCACGGCGAGTCCGATGTGCCGCCAGCCGGCAGTCAGATCGGCGAGGGCGGCGGAACCGATCCTCTACGCGGCCCGGGCGTGTTCTCGTTCAAGGTCCACTGGCTCGCCCGTGGCAACGTCCTTGTCGCAGTGCGGTACGACACGAGCGTCGGCCCAAGCAACGACGTGATGGTTGCCCAGATGCGAGCCAAGCTTGCGACCCTGTCGGCGGCTGGGCAGTCCCTGTCGCCGACCCTCACCCCGAGCTCCGGTCCCAGCGCCACGTCGGAGTCTGGAACCTTCGTTCTGGCTGGCCCCATTCCCTTTCCCGAGTTGGGGCCGGGCTATTCGGCAGCCCTGCTGGCCGACGGTCGGGTCCTCGTCGTGGGTGACACCGGTACCCCTGCCGAGGCGCTGTTCGACCCGGCCACGGGCCGGTTCAGCATTACCGGATCGCTCTCGACCAGGAGGGCCAACGCCACCGCAACCCGCCTCAGGGATGGCCGGGTTCTGGTGGCCGGCGGCGACAACGACACCGGCCTCCTCGCAAGCGCCGAGCTGTACGACCTGGCAACCGGCAAGTTCAGCTCCACAGGATCGATGTTGAGTCCCAGGGAGTTCGACACCGCGACATTGCTCGAAGACGGCCGAGTCCTGATCCTCGGCGGTATAGGCAAAGGTGGCTACCTCGCGTCAGCGGAGCTGTATGACCCAGCCACGGGCCGCTTCAGTTCGGCCGGAAACACGCTTAGGCCGCTCGGGGAGGGCAGCACGGCCACTCTGCTTCTCGACGGCCTGGTGCTCATAGCCGGCGGGGACGGTAGCTCGCCGAACGCAACCCCTACCGCCGCGGCCGAGCTATATGACCCCGCGAGTGGCAAGTTCAGCTCGACGGGTTCGATGACGACGCCGAGGGCCTTCCACACGGCGACTCTGCTCACCGACGGCCGAGTCCTGCTGGCCGGAGGCGAGAACGGCAGCGGCTTCAACTCGTCGGCGGAGCTTTATGACCCAGCGAGCGGCACCTTCGGCGCCACGGGATCGCTGTCGGGGGCACGGCAGAACCACGTAGCCGCGCTCCTGCACGACGGCCGGGTCCTGGTCGCCGGTGGAGACCTCGGGACCGGCAACCGCCTCGTCTCGGCGGAGCTGTACGACCCCGCTACCGGGCGTTTCAGCCCCACCGGGGCCATGACCGCCGAACGCGTCGGCCTCACGGCAACTCTCCTGTTGGACGGTCGGGTCTTGGTCGTAGGAGCAAACGTGACTGGCACCGGCATCGACATCCTCAACGAGGCCGAGCTGTACTTGCCATAGCTGACCGCGGTGGCTGGTTCCTCCGGGGACGCCGCCGGAAAGCTTGGCGCATCGCCCAGGAGCCTGGTCGACAGTTCCTGAGGCTGGAAGGCTGCCCGGAAAGACCTCCTTCTGAGACGGTCCCGGCCGGCACCTCTCCCCGCACGAATCACCTGCCGCGGAGAGGCTGCCCTTTCGGCACGGGCTGGTGACGGCGCGGTCGGGCGGATCGCGACGGCGGACCTGCTGGCCTGACGGCAGCCCTCGTGGAGATGAGCTTGGCGTTCGCCTGGCGGAGGGCGGCAGGCGCGATGTCGCAGCCGATGACGCGGGCACCGCGTTCGCGGGCACCGACGAGGAGCGCGCCACTGCCGACGAACGGGTCGAGCACCACGTCGCCCGGGCCGATGCCGGCCATCCGCGCCAGGATGCGCCCGAGGTCATCAGGCTTCTGTGTCGGATACCGGCCGGCCGTCCCCGGGCCGACAGCGCTGACCGAGACCAGGTCGACCCCGCTCAGGGTGCGCGAGCCCGGGAGCAGGCCGACCAGCACGAACTCGGTCTGATGGCGCAGGCCGCCACCCAGGCCCGGGTAGCGGCGATCCCAGGTGATCGTGCGCACCCGCTCGAAGCCAGCCCGCTTCATCGCCCCTAGGGCGTCGTGGAGCCCGTCGCCGTTGGTCATCACGAAGGCAACGCCGTCGGGCCTGAGCTTGCGCCGGGCGACCGCTAGGATGCGGCCGATCTCGGGCCAGGAGAGCCCGCCTGCGAACCAGCGCTGGAGATGCGAGCCGCTTCCTCCCTGGCGGTTGACGCTGGTGTAGGGCGGGTCGGTCAGCAGTACGCTGATCGAGCCCGCCGGGATGGCGGCCAGTGCCATCTCGGCGGACATCCGGTACAGGCGAGTCCGATCCGTTACCGCGGGACCCCCTAGCGGTAACGGAGGGTGTCGGTGGAGTGCCCGCGGCTGTGCGGGAGCCGTCGGCTTGCGAAGGCGCTGTTTGCTGGTCATGTCCAAGGTCCTCCCAGGCTTGCCCGCTGTTGGTGGTTTGGTGGCGCAATCTGCCGGCCTTCCCGGTGCGACGTGGCTACCACTGCGACCACCCGGCCCCTCCCCAGGGGTCACCCGGATACCAGACCGGCGGCGTCGGTGGCGCTGGCGAGGGTGGTGGCGGTGTCGCACGACGGGCTAGGAGTGCGGCGGCAAGGCCCCCGGCTACCGCAAGCGCGAGGGCGGCAAGGACAAGGACCGCGCCCGAGCCTGGGCTCCCTCCGTTGCCCGAGGACGACCCGTCGGAGTCGCTGGCTTCGGCAAGGGCGGGCCCTGGGTCGGCAAGGGCTGGCCCTGGGTCGGCAAGGTCCAGCGAGGGTCCAGCGGCAACGGCCGGTGCCGGGTCGGCAAGGGCCAGCGAGGGCCCTACGGCGAGGCGATGCACCAGGTCGGGGCCGCTGATGACCAGACCGGCCCGCCGGAGCTGGCGCAGGCGGTGGCGGGCAGTCCGGTCCGGCAAGCCTAGGCGGTAGGCAATTGCGGCGGTCGGCAAGGCCTCCCCGGCCAGGAGCCTGCAGATGGCCTGATCGGTAGGGTAAGTGGCAAGGTCAGCCATCCGTAGGGCCTCCGGTCTCAGGCTCGGCGGCAAGGAGCCGCCCCAGGGTCGCCGTCCCGATCCCGAGCCTACGGGCGGCCTGTCGCCGCGAGAGCCGGCCGGCGGCAAGGTCCGGTTGGACCCGTCCCCACCGCGCGGCAAAGCCCGGCCTGGCGGTTACCGGTGGCCGGCCGATCTGCTTACCTTGCCGGGCCGCGTGGCGCATCCCTTCCTTGACCCGGTCGGCAATGAGTTCCCGCTCCATCTCGGCCACCGCGGCCAGGATCGTGAAGACGAGACGTCCCGTGGCCGACGTCGTGTCGAGCTCGGGCTGGGTCAGGGCGGCAAAGCCGACTCCCGCATGCTCGAAGTCCCGCAGCGTCGCCAGGGCGTGAAGGGTCGAGCGGAATGCCCGGTCGAGCTTCCAGACCATGACCCGGTCGACCCGCCGGCGGGCCACGTCGGCCAGGAGCCGAGCCCAGGCCGTGCGGTGGGCAAGATCGCCTGCGGCCGCGGTGTCGACGTACTCGAGCGCCTCCCAGCCGCGAGCCACGACGTAGGACCGGAGAGCGTCGAGCTGCAACTCGGGGTCCTGGTCCTTGTCACGCGTCGAGACCCGGGCATAGAGCGCGACTCGGGGTCGGCGGGGCGCGGGGGTGCCGATCATGGTTCATCACCCGCATCAGCTCGCCCAGGGGCGGCGTCGGTTGCGTCAGAGAGAGAAGGAGAAGATCCCAAACTCGCCTCTAAGACATTGGAGACAGAACCGACAAAACCCCCACTTTCGGGCGATCTCGGAGGTTGTGTCCGTTTTGTCTCATTTGTCTTGGGGGTATGTAGGTAGGGGGTGACTTCGTAGGCGATCGATGGACGACCAGGACTCGCTGAATGCTCGACGTCGCGGATCCAGCCTTGGTCAGCGAGGAGCTCGAGGGCGGGCTTGAGTGTCGCGACATTCGGGAAGCGGCCCTGTAGGTCGCGCAGGGCCTCGCGACGAGTGAACGTGCGGAGATCCTTCCGCCGGAGCCATTCGAGGATCTCCCGGGCGTCGTCACGATGGACGTCGGCACCCATCTGGTCGAACGCCACGCGCGCGTGCGGGATGAGGTAGCGGGCGATGCGGATCGCCCCGTCCATCGTGGCGGCGTCGATCGGCCGGCCGAACCCGTCGGCGAACTCTTGCGCAACATGGAGGAGACCGGCCAGGCGGGCTGCCGCCCCGTCGAGCTTGGAGGCCCACGTCGCGATGTACGTAAGGTCGCCGCCGGCGCCGCGCCGACCCTCGAGCTCCGAGCGGAACGCCCGGAAGAGTTGGGCCGCCTCGGGCGATAAGGTGAGGATGATCGGACCCGTGAGCGCGGCGCAGGAGCGGGCGATCGACTCGATCGACGACTCGTAACTCGCCCGGAGCTCGGTCGGAACCGCCGGCGGTTCGATGGCTCGGCGCCCGACCATGCTCGGCGGGACTGCGAACAGGAACCGCTCGAGTAACCCGCGTCCACTCAGGCCCGGATTGCCATGCACCGCCGCGAGCGAATTCGGTTGAACCGCTAGGCAAAGCGTCAGCGCGGGTCGCTCGACATACTCAGATGGTCGTCCCCGCCGATCGACGCGGAGCGTGTCGCCCGCATGGCCCTTGAGGAAGACGTCGGGATTCGGCAGGCCCTTGTTGTACAGGCCGGCCATCTGATCGAAGACGCCGCCCTCCGGGCTCAGGACGGCGAACCGCCCGCCGTGATCGTTGAGGAGTGAGCCGAGGGCCTCGGAGGTCACGTCGGAGGTGAAGAGCCGCGGCTCGGGCGGGACCGTCAGCCGCTCGAGCTCGACCGCGGCCTCCTCACTCTCGGCCTCGAGCTGGTAGCGATCGGCCAAGGCGGCCTTGGCCGCTTGGGCCTCGAGGTGAGCTAGCCGCTTCTCGGCCAGGCGCCTCCGTGTTGCGGCCCGGGCGATCTCCGGGCCCGTCTCTTCGGCGAGGCGCTGCTCGTAGGCCCTAACAGGTCGGGTGACCTCCTTGAACACGGCCGACTTGCGCGAGCCGGGCTCCATGGCGACGGCGACGAAGATGTTGATCCCCTCCCGCCAGTCGGGCGCTGGCGCGACGAGGATGGGCCCCGCCGCGACCGTGGCCACGGTGGCCAGCGAGAGCATTCCTGCCAGGTCGGGCGGCGTCTGCGTTGCCTCGGCCACCGCCTCGACGAAGTTGCGGAGCCATCCTGGGAGTGCCTCCGTCGGGAACGGCGGGGGATTGTCCTCGAGGTCGAGCCGGGCCGGCAGCTCCCAGCGATCGCCATCCTCCGTCTCTGGGACCTCTTCGGCGACGATGACCGGCGCGGCCGCTGCCATGAGCGCAGCCAGCTCCTCAAGCGTGTGACCGGTTGGGGCGTACGCCTCTGCGCCGCCGGCGACGGCCTCGGCCATCGCATGCAGCTCCGCTGCGCTCCGGTCGGGGAATAGGTAGTTGCCCGCGTCGCCCTTATCCGGCGCATCAGGCCAGTTCAGGACCCGCACATTGACCTTGATCCGCGTGAGGCCCGCGCCTACTTTCGCCATGTGGCTCCGGCCGCCGTCGTCGTTATCGGGCCACAGGACGACCTCGCGGCCCGTGAGATCGGCGAGTGGCATCGGTCCGGGACAGCTTGGGGCGCCGGTGACCGTGCCGAGGGCAGGGATGCCTGCGGCAGTGAGGGCATCGGCGGCCTTCTCGCCCTCGGCGATGACCACCGTTGGGTGCGCTCCGAGCCGCTCGACGCCATACAAGGGCAAGTCGACCAGCGGTAGGCCGCTAAGGCCCGGCGTGCCGTCTGGCTGCTCCCAGGGTACGTCCTTGCCGTCGGGGCGGTCCTGCCGACGGTGGACGGCGATGACGACGACGCCGGCGTCCCGGATCAGGTAGCGGGTGACCGGCAGCCTGCTATCCTCAGGCGGTCGGGGTTGCGAGGTCATGTCGCTCCTCCGGCACGGCCGCCGCGGTCATCTCAGTTGACGCGGCGGCCATCTTCGTGGTCGGGATGAGGTTCAGCTCGAGCTGGGCGGCGGGCGCGACGGACCCCGCTGCCCCGGGCAGTGAGGGCGGGGTGGCCGTGTCGTCGGCGGGCTCGGCGATCGCTCGCTTTACCGGGGTCCTCGCCTGTCGTGCGGGCTTCTGACGGGGGATTGGGCCCCATCGCGCGGGCCAGGTGCGAAGGTCAAGGAGTTCGCTCGGGGGGTCGGCGGGAGCGGCCTTCGGCATCCGGGACGCGCGCTCTTCGCGATCGCCGTTCCGGTACCAGTCGGCCGGCCCCGTCGGCCGACTGCACCAGGAGCAATACCAGTGCGCGGCCTCCCATCGACCACAGGCGGGACAGGTTTGCTCGAGCTTGCCTGCCTCGAGCGCCTTCGCGATCTCGGGCGAGAGGTCGGGCGCGTGCCGGCGGCCCAGCGTGGACACAGGTTGCACGGCCGGATCGGCATGGAACGTTCGGGGTGGCTCGGCTTCGTCGGCAGCGTGGAGCAGGTTAGCGGCCACCGTCGGCCTCCCGCGCGATGTCGGAGATTGCATTGCAGCGGTCTGGGCCTGACGGAGCGCCCCGGCGGGCCTTCGCGGCGCGCAGGGCGAGCAGCGTCATGTACGACTTGCGGGCGAACGCCGCGCGCCGAGCGCGCTCGTCGGCGGGGAGCGTTCCGTCAGGGTCGACCTGGCGCTCAAAGCGGGCAAGGAAGGCGGCCGTCCCAGCGCGCGTGGAGGTCGCGCCCTGCGCGTGCAGCGCGTAGGCGGCGGCCCGAGCGCGGAGGCGGCGCTCTGCGGACGTCAACATCAAACAGCACCTACCAACCCGGTGCCGCAGATCGTGAGAGCGGTCGGTGGTAGGTGCCGGTGGAACCGTGGTCGGCTGGTATTTAGCTGGGTCGGATCATAGCACGCCGCACAGCGTGCCTGGCCGTCAGTCTTGCAGGCGGTCGGTTTGCGTGTAGGTGGCGTGGGAGTTCGCCCGCGGGGCCACCCCCAGGACGTCGGGGTCGAGCCGCTGTGGCGTTCCGCAGAATGGGCAGATGACCACGCTCGGCAGGACACGGGCAATCCGCCCCTTGGGGCCCCCCAGGTCGTCAAGGTCCTCCACTGTCAGAGCCGCGTGAGCATGCCGGCGAACGTCTTGCACGCGGCCGCTCAGAAAGGCACGCCGCCGGAGCCCGCGCGGGGTCATCCGCCAGATACCATCGTGTCCCAGGTGCCAACCCTCGGCCATAAAGAGATACGGTTCATGGGCCTCTTCGTCGGGCCAGATATACTCCCCCTCCATGCGCCCGATGCCGGGCAGCTCGCGCCGGCAGGAGGGCTGGGCACAGATGACGGCCCCGCGTTGTCCCCGCGTGGCCACGAGCCTGGTCACAGCCGGTCCGCCGGACTGCGGTAGGCGGCGCGAGCCCGCTCATCTGCGGCGCTCGCACCGTAGCGACCGAGCATCTGTCGTGACTTCCACCCGGCCAGCCTCATCAGGTCGCCTTCCTGGCCACCTTCAGCGAGCCATTGGTGCGCGAACGTGTGGCGGAACTGATGGGCATGGATCCGGGGCAGGCCGGCCGCCGCGGCACGCTTGGCGATCATTTGGCCGAAGGCCCCGACGGTTAGAGGGCCGTCCTGCCCGATCCATAGCGCCTCGTTGTCGGCGTAGCGGTGGCTCTTACGGAGCCGTAGGTAACGATCGATGGCGATGGCGGTCTTGGTACCGAAGCGGATGGCGCGAGTGTGCCCACCCTTCCCGGTAACGTAGGCGAGGCGGTCCTTAAGCTCCACGTCGTCGACCTTGAGCCCCGCCACTTCGCCGCGACGAATGCCGGTGTCAAAGAGCATGAGCAGGATCGCCGCATCGCGCCGGTCGACCAGTTCGCGGCCGGTCGTGGTCTTGAGCAGCTTCATGAACACATCGGCCGGGACGATCGGAACCGGCCGGTCGGGCACGCGGGGCGCGGTCATCTTCTCCATCGGGGAGCGACCGACCTCGTCCTCCTCAACCGCCCAGCGGAAGAACTGCTGTAGGGCCCTGTACTCGATTGAGAGCGTCGCCGGCGCCACCTCGCCGCGCCGTCGGGCGAAGTAGCTTTCGACGTGTTCGCGCCGAACGGCCCGCGTCCCGGTCGGCATGCCGTTGGCTTCGAGGTGCGCAATGAGATGGTCGAGGGCCGCGAGGTAGATCCGCGAGGTCTTGGGCGAGCGATCTGCCGCTAGATGGAGGGCGAAACTGTCGCGTAAACTGGTAAGCGCATCGAGCGCGCGAGTCGAGGTTTGCACCATGGTTCACAGCCTATTGTTAGTTGCTCAGTCGTCCGACGTGCTAACGGTAGCTGCGAGTCAATCGGCAGTCAAGAGCAGACTTTCACGCTCAATGTGAGCAACCGCCTAACGTCCCCGTAGCTCAGTGGATAGAGCGGCCGCCTTCTAAGCGGCGGGTCGTGGGTTCGAATCCCGCCGGGGACGCCAACCTCATGTTCGGGCGCCTGAGGCGGGCGCTCGGCCTACTGGGGCTGGGCAATGACCATGATGCGAAGCTCGGTCATGTCTTCGATGGCGTAGCGGACGCCCTCACGGCCCATGCCCGAATCCTTTGTGCCGCCGTAAGGCATGTGGTCGATCCGGTAGGTGGGGACGTCGTTGACGATCACGCCGCCCACCTCGAGCTCCTCGAAGGCCGACCAGGCGTGCGCGAGGTCGTTGGTGAAGACGCCCGCCTGCAGGCCGAAGCGGCTGTCGTTGACGCGGCTCACGGCGTCGGGGAAGTCGCGGAACGGGGCTGCGACCACGAGCGGGGCGAAGGCCTCCTCGCGACACACCGCCGCGGAGGCGGGCACATCGGTAAGGATGGTCGGGCCGAAGAACGCGCCCTCTGCAGCGCCGCCCAGCAGAACCTTGCCACCCAGCGAGCGGGCCTCGTCCACCCAGCGCCGGGTGCGCTCCACGGCCGCGGCGTCGACCATCGGGCCGATGTCGGTCCCCGGGTCGAGCGGGTCGCCGACCTTCAGCCGGCGCGCTCCCTCGACGAACCTGGCCATGAATTCGTCCCAGATGCCCTCGTGCACGAATAACCGCTGGACGCTGATACATACCTGGCCGGCGTAGCTGAACGCCCCAACGAGGGCGCGCCGGACGGCCCAGTCGAGGTCCGCGGTCCGGTCCACGATTACGGCGGCATTGCCGCCGAGCTCGAGCACGACCCGCTTCTTGCCGGCTCGCTCCTTCATCCTCCAGCCGACGGATGGGCTGCCCGTGAAGGTCAACAGCTTGAAGCGCTCGTCCGAGACGAGCCGATCGCCGAGCTCGCGAGTCATCGGCAGGATGCTGACCGAGCCATCTGGCAGCCCGACGTCGGCGATGATCTCCGCCACGGTCAGCATCGTCAGTGGATCCTTGGACGGCGGCTTCAGCACGATCGGATTGCCTGACGCGATGGCCGGCGCCAGCTTGTGAGCGGCCAGGTTCAGCGGGAAGTTGAACGGGCTGATGGCCGCGATCGGGCCGATGGGAAAGCGGCGGGTGATGCCGGTCCGACCGAGAGAGGCTCGGTTCAGGTCGAGCGGGATGACCTCTCCGCCGATGCGTTCGGCCTCTTCGCCGCCGAATCGGAAGGTGAGCACGGCGCGGTCGACCTCCCCCAGGGCGTCGCGGATCGGCTTGCCGGACTCGGTAGCGATCAACCGCCCGATCTCCTCGCGGCGGGCGGCGATGCCGGCGCTGATCTTGTGGAGAGCGGCGCTCCGCTCGTACGCGGGCAGGCGGCGGGTCTTTTCGAAGGCGGACACCGCCGCAGCCACAGCTTCCTCGTACTGGTCTGGCGTGGCGTTGTAAGTGACGCCGGCCGGCTCGTCCGGTCTGGCAGGGTTCGTCACGACCAGCCGATCCGGGGACTCGACCCAGCGGCCAGCCAGGTAGATGGCGTGGGGAGTCGGTGCTGCGGCGGCCAAGTCGGTTGCTCAGCCGGTGCGCGTCACTCGGCCGTCGCCCCGCAGCGGGGGCAGGTGAGCCTGCTGACGGTGCAGTCGAGGCCGCAGTTGCCCCCGCGGGCACACACGTCGCACTTGGGCTTGTTGTGCTCGGTGTTGGCCAGCTCGCCGCAGCGGTCGTACCACGTGCCCTTGCCGCCGGGTCGCAGGCGGTCGCCTTCGTTCGCCATCAGGCGAAACGATCCGCGGAACTCGATGACTGTGCTCACGCTCAGACGATACAGCCTGGCGAGACGCTCGGTTGTTCGTCCCGGCAATGGACCGAGGGGCGGATACGGGCGAGTCGGAGGCGGCAGCCGCCCCCGACTCGTGATCAGGATGGAATTCCGGGTCGGTCAGGCGGGCATCCCGGCGCCTTCCTCGGCTGGCTCCTCCACTACGAGCGGCTTGCCCGTCTCGAGAAGGGTCTTGAGGCCGGAGAGGATTTGGGACCAACCGTGCTCGACCGAGTGATAGGTCGCCGTTTCGCCTTCGAACTCGTCGTGGACGAGCGTGAGGCGGCAGGCTTCGCCCATCTTCTCGATCTCCCAGGTGACCCGGCTCGGCTTTTCGGCAGCCATCTCCGGCGCATACAGCGCCACGAACGAGTGGACCAGCCGGTGGGCCGGATCGATCTCGATGATCTTGCAGTCGAGCGAGACCTCGCCGTGATCGAGGTAGACGAGCTTTGAGCCCGTCTTCCAGTCCGACTTGACCTCGGTGCCGAAGTAGTACTGGCGCGTGTCGGCCGGGTCCGTGATGGCCCGCCAAAGTCGTTCGGGGGTTGTTCGGATGAAGATCTCGTACACGTGTCGAGGTGCGACGCCCATGGGTTCCTCCAAGCGAGCCTTCAGGGCGCTTAGTTGCGCGACTATCGGCTCGGAGTAGCGGCTTATCCACCTGTCGTGGACCAGCCGGATTGGGACGGGATTGAGGTAGTGGAGCTTCGTGCGACCGACCCGGCGGCTTGTCACCAGCCCGGCCGATTCGAGGATGCGAAGGTGTTTCATCGCCCCGAAACGGCTCATCGTCAGATAGCCCTGGAGCTCCACGAGCGATTGGCCATCTCGCTCGAAAAGGCGATCCAGCAGCAGCCTCCGATTCGGATCCGCCAGCGCTTTGAATACCTCGTCCACCGGTCCGACCATAGGTGACCATATGGTCACATGTCAAGCGGGGTCGCGACCGGCGGGACGAACGGAACCCCCGAGACGGATCCGGCGCAGTGGTTCTACGGCAGCCGTCCACGTACCGAAACGGCCATCCCCCCATGACCGTAGTCCGGCCTCCCAAAACCTCGGGAGGTGCTACCTTCTAGGCCGGTCGCGACCGGAGTCCGGACGCGACCCCTCGGCCCGACCTTTTCGCGGCACGATCCGTGACCTGCAGAGGGGTACTGTTCCGGATGAGCAAACGCTGGCGTGGGTGCCTTCTCGAGATTGTCGAGACCGTACTCCTCACCGTCATCATCTTTTTCCTGGTGCAGCACTTCGTTGCCCAGCCGTACCAGATCCTCCAGGTCTCGATGGAGCACACCCTGGAGCCGGGTCAGTACGTTCTCGTGGACAAGATCACGCCGGTCTTCAGCGACTACAAGCGTGGTGACGTCATCGTCTTCGAGCCGCCGACGGGCTACTCGGAGGACGGCCAGGACATTCCGTTCATCAAGCGCGTAATTGGCGTCGCGGGCGATCTGGTGGCGATCCACGACGACGCCGTCTACGTCAACGGCGTCAAGCTCGACGAGCCTTACGTCTTCGACGGACAGCCGACTACCCCGCTGAGCGGGCAGTCGAGCTGGCGTGTACCTGCCGGCGAGCTATTCGTTCTGGGCGACCACCGGCAGGCGTCGCAAGACTCGCGGATATTCGGACCGATCCAGAAGTCGACCGTCATCGGACGGGCCTGGCTGCGCTACTGGCCGCTGGCGAAGTTCGGCGTGATGGATTCGGCGAGGTACGCGGGCGTGCCGAGCGCCTCGGTCGATCCGGCGACCGTACCGGAGTTGTCGCGTTCGCCGGCCGCTTCGGCGCCGTAGGGCTTCTCACCGGCATCGGGCCCGCCTCGAGTCCTGCCTAGCGGTCCTTGCCCGAGCCGCTTGGACGCGTTCGCCCCGGCTTCAGCCGGCTTGCTCGAGCTCGTCTGCCTCCGGCTTGCGAGCGGCCAGCCGTTCGACCACGCCGAACCAGGCCCGCTCGAGCGTCTCGAGCTCCAACTCCTCGGCCAGCACGTGTTCGAGCGGCTCGCGCAGCAGGTGGTCCGCCATGCGCCGGATTTCGATCGGCTCGAGCAGCCGCTCGAGAAACCGCACGATCGGGTTTGGACTACGGACGTGTTCGACGAGCAGCAGCCGTCCACCTGGGCGGAGGACTCGTACCGCCTCGGCCACGGCCCGGCGGTCGTCGGGGATCGTGCACAGGACGAAGCTGAAGACGACCGTGTCGAAATGGCAGTTGGGGTAGGGGAGAGCCGAGGCGTCGCCCTCGCGCAGGGTCGCGTGAAGCCCCAGGGCGTCGGCCCGTCGTCGGGCGACCGCCAGCGCGACCCCGCTTAGGTCGATCCCGGTCAGGTGGACGTCGCGGGGGTAGAACGGCAGCGTCCGCCCCCGGCCGATGCCCACCTCGAGGGTCTCGCCCTCGGCCCGCCCGCATAGCCAGCGCAGGTTGGCGTCCTCGCGGCCCGGTGGCGCGGTCGCCGCGCGGCGATCGTAGATGCGACGGATCCGGTCGGTTTCGGCGTCGTTCCCAGGCATGGCGAAACGGTAGCCCCTCGGGAGTCCAGCGGGAAGGGCCCTGCCCGCGCCGCAGCCAATCTGATCCGGGAGGCAGTGCGGCCGCGTATGCTCTCGGGAGCGGTCGGCGAGCGCCGGAGGGCTGCCGCCGAGGCTGGTCTGAGGCGCCGCCGGCGGCAGCTCGGTTGGGAAGGGGAGGATCGACCGATGAGGCGAGTTCGGATCCCGAGCTGGGCCATCTCAATCGGTGTGGTCGCGGTGCTCGTCGGCGTGGTCGGTGGCGCTGGCCTCGTCCTGCGTGCGGATGGGATGCCGTTGGCTGGCGGATCACCAGCCACAGGGCTCCCCACGCCTGCCGGCACGGGAATCGTGGCCAGGCTGCCTCTGGGCCAGGGGACCACTTTCGCCTGGTCGCCCGATGGGACGTACCTGCTGGTCTCGGGCGGGGACCAGTACGTCAGTCGTGTCTACGACCGCTTCGGCAGGCTCGTTTCTCAATTCGGGTCGATCGAGGGCTGGCTCGATCCGACCCGTCTGATCGACGGCAGCGGCTACGTGGCCGACGTCGCCACGAGCCATACCGGTGGCCCCAAAGAGAACAGCTGGGTCGTTGCCAGCGGCGACGGTTCGGCTGCGATCATCGTGGCCGTGCCGGGCTGCACAGGCGACCCGTTGATCGACTGGTACAAGAACGGCGGGTACGTGAAGGCGGACGAAAAGGCCACACCGTATGGTTGGTCGCCCGACGGCAGGCTGCTTCTGCTCGGCCACATGAGCTGCTCGAGCGAAGACGCGGAGTTGCATGGCTGGAAGGGCCCGGTCGACGTGATCGACTTCGCCACCGGGCACGTCCAGGCTACAGCGCCGGACGTGCGAGGCGATATGGCCTTCAACCCGAGCGCGACGCGACTTGCGGCCGACTCGGACAACAACCTTGAGATCCTGGACGTCGCCACGGGGAAAGTGAAGACGGTCCAGGACGCTCAGCTGCTTGGCTGGACAGGAGATGACAGCCTCTATTGCCTTACGCCGAGCGGCTCCCTGGCTATCGTGGGTGCGACCGCGAGCATCCCGGACTTCGGTGGCATCGTCGTCGCATGGTCGGTCCCCTCATCGAATGGTCCGGAGCTCGAGGTGGATGCGACCGGTAGGGCGCTCCGCGTCGCAAGCGCGGACGAGAAGACGACGCTGCTCGACCTGTCGTCGACGGCTGTCGACGCCGTCAGACACCTGGCGGCGACTGGTCAGCCAAACCAGCCGCGGCTCTCATTCGTTCAACCGCGTTTGTGGTCGCCGGACGGCCGAATGCTGGTTATCGAATCCGCCGACGGGGCAACGCTCGACCTGATCTCGGTCGATCCGGCGCAACCCGCTGTTCAGTAATCCGGCAGGACCGACTCGCCGAACATCAGGAACTTGTCGACGGCGCGGGCCGCCAGTCGGCCTTCGTTTATGGCCCAGACCACCAGCGACTGGCCGCGCGAGCAGTCGCCCGCGGCGAATACGCCGGGCGTCGTCGTCATGAAGTCGTCGTCGTGGACGATGTTGCCGCGGTGGTCCAGCTTGCAGCCGAACGCCGCCGGCAGGTCGGGCGCGGGACCGACGAAACCCATCGCGATCAGGACCAGGTCGGCCGCCAGGGTCTTCTCCGTACCGGCACATTCGCGCATCTCGGGCCGGCCGCCGGGCGTGTGGATCCACTCGATGTCGACGGTCTCGATGGCCTTGACGTGGCCCCGCCCGTCGCCGGCGAGCCGGCGAGTGTTGGCCAGGTAGAGCCGCGGATCGGCGCCCCACAGCGCGGCAGCCTCCTCCTGTCCGTAGTCGAGCTTGTAGACCTTGGGCCACTGCGGCCAGGGATTGTCCGCGGTGCGGGTCTCGGGCGGCCTGGGCAGGATCTCGAGCTGGACGACGCTCCGGGCGCCCTGGCGGATGGCCGTGCCGACGCAGTCTGTGCCGGTGTCGCCGCCACCGATGACGATCACGTCCTTGCCCGCGGCGGATATCGGCGTGGGCGGCCCGCCGAGCAGTGCCTCCGTGTTCGCGACCAGAAACTCCATGGCGAAATGGACGCCACCGAGCTCGCGGCCCTCGACCTTGAGGTCGCGCGGAACCGTGGAGCCGGTGGCCAGGACGACGGCGTCGAAGTCCCGCACGAGGCGCTCGGCCTCGACGTCGCGTCCGACGGCCGTCCCGGTCACGAACTTGATGCCCTCCGCCTCGAGCAGCCGGACGCGCCGCTCCACCACCGACTTGTCGAGCTTCATGTTGGGGATGCCGTACATCAGCAGGCCACCGACGCGGTCGTCGCGCTCGTAGACGGTGACCTCGTGGCCGGCCCGGTTGAGCTGCGCCGCGGAGGCGAGTCCCGCCGGGCCGCTACCGACGACCGCGACCTTCATTCCGGTGCGGGCCAGGGGCGGCTCCGGCACGACCCAGCCTTCGAGGAAGGCGTGCTCGATGATCTCGTTCTCGATCGTTTTGATCGTGACCGGCGGCTGGCTGATGCCGAGAGTGCACGAACCCTCGCACGGGGCGGGGCAGACGCGGCCGGTGAACTCGGGGAAGTTGTTCGTCTTGTGGAGCCGGATGATGGCCTCGCGCCACTGACCCCGGTAGACGAGGTCGTTCCACTCCGGGATGAGGTTGTGGATCGGGCAGCCCAGGGCCAGGCCGTTGACGAGCGCGCCGGTGTGGCAGTAGGGAACACCGCAGTCCATGCATCGGGCGCCCTGGTCTCGGAGCGTCTTCTCCTCGTATGCGGGGTGGGTCTCGCTCCAGTCTTTCGCCCGCTCGAGCGGCGGCCGGACGTGTGCGGGTTCGCGCTCGAACTCCATGAACCCGGTCGGCTTGCCCATCGTCAGTTCCCCGCCACTCGGCGCGCGTCCAACACGTTCTCTACGAAGGCGGCCATCTCGGCTTCATCGTCCGAGAGGCCCCTCTCGCGCATCCTGGCCTGAGCCTCCATGACGCGGCGATAGTCGTTGGGAACGACTCGGATGAACCGGCTCACCGTGGTCGGCCACTCGTCTAGGAGCGCCTTTGCCCTCATGCTGCCGGTGTACTCGACGTGGCGCTCGAGGAGGCGCCGGACCTCCGCGGTTTCAACGGGATCCGACAGCGGGAAGAGCTGGACCATCTCCTTGTTGCAGACCCGCTCGAAGCCGCCGCCAGCGGCCCCGCCCTCGCCGCTCTCGTCGAGGACGTAGGCCACGCCGCCGGACATGCCCGCCGCGAAGTTGCGGCCGGTCTTGCCGATCACGACGACGCGTCCGCCGGTCATGTATTCGCAGCCGTGATCGCCAACACCCTCGACCACTGCCTTGAGTCCGGAGTTGCGGACGCAGAACCGCTCGCCGGCGATGCCGCGGATGTAGGCCTCGCCCGACGTCGCTCCGTAGAACGCGACGTTGCCGGTGATGACGTTCTCTTCTGCAACGAAGGTGGATTCGCGCGGCGGGAAGAGGACGACCTTGCCGCCCGAGAGCCCCTTGCCGAGGTAGTCGTTGGCGTCGCCTTCGAGGGTGAGGGTGATGCCGTTCGGGATGAAGGCGCCGAAGCTCTGCCCAGCCGAGCCGCGGAAGTTGAGCTTGATCGTGTCCTCCGGCAGGCCCGCGCCGCCGTAGCGGCGGGTGACCTCGGAACCGAGCGACGTGCCCACGACGCGGTTGACGTTCCGGATCGCCAGGTCGGCTTCGACGCGCTCGCCGCGCGCCAGAGCCGGTTCGCATAGCGGGATCAGGGTGGTGGAGTCGAGAGAGGCCTCGACGTTGTGCTCCTGGCTGATCTGGCAAGTCCTCAGCGTGGACTTGGGGACCTGCGGCTGGAAGAGGATCCGGCTGAAGTCGAGGTTGTGGGCCTTCCAGTGGTCGATCGCCCGCCGCATCTCGAGCCGCTCGGAGTGGCCGACCATCTCAGTGAAGGTCCGGAAGCCCAGCTGGGCCATGTACTCGCGGACCTCCATGGCCACGAAGGTCATGAAGTTGACGGCGTACTGCGGATCACCGGTGAAGCGCTTGCGCAGCTCCGGATCCTGCGTCGCGATCCCGACCGGGCAGGTGTTGAGGTGGCAGGCCCGCATCATCACGCAGCCGAGCGTAACCAGCGGCGCGGTGGAGAAGCCGAACTCCTCGGCCCCGAGAAGGGCGCCGATCACGACGTCGCGGCCCGTCTTCATCTGGCCGTCGACCTCGACCGCGACGCGAGACCGCAGGTCGTTCATGAGCAGCACCTGGTTTGTCTCGGCGATGCCAAGCTCCCAGGGCAGGCCCGCGTGCTTGATCGATGAGAGCGGCGACGCTCCCGTCCCGCCGTCGTGGCCGCTGATCAGGATGACGTCGGCATGGGCCTTGGCCACGCCTGCGGCGATCGTCCCGACTCCAACCTCGGAGACCAGCTTCACCGAGATCCGCGCGTCCTGGTTGGCGTTCTTGAGGTCGTGGATCAGCTCGGCTAGGTCCTCGATCGAGTAGATGTCGTGGTGGGGCGGTGGGCTGATCAGACCCACGCCCGGCGTCGAGTGGCGGACCTTGGCGATCCACGGGTAGACCTTGTGGCCGGGCAGCTGGCCGCCCTCGCCCGGCTTTGCGCCCTGGGCCATCTTGATCTGGATCTCGCGGGCGCTGACGAGGTATTCGCTGGTGACGCCGAACCGGCCCGATGCGACCTGCTTGATGGCGCTCTTGAGCGAATCGCCGTTGGCGAGCGTCTCGAACCGGGCCGGATCCTCGCCGCCCTCGCCGGTGTTCGACTTGGCGCCGAGGCGGTTCATGGCGATGGCCAGCGTCTCGTGGGCTTCGCGCGAGATCGAGCCATAGCTCATGGCGCCGGTCTTGAAGCGCTTGACGATCGATTCGACCGGCTCGACGTCGTCGACCGACAGCGGATGGCGATGGTTCGGCTTGAACTCCATCAGCCCGCGGAGGGTGCACAATCCCTTCGCCTGGTCGTCGATGAGTTTCGAGTACTCCTTGAACGCGGGGTAGCTTCCGCTCCGCGCCGCGTACTGAAGTTGCGAGATCGACAGCGGGTTGAAGAGGTGCTGCTCGCCATCGACCCGGTACTGGATGTTGCCGCCGACGCCGAGCTGCTTGTGATAGATGGGCCGGTTGGGCGGGTAGGCCCGATCCTGACGCATCTTCACCTCACGAGCGATGACGTCGATGCCGACGCCGCCGATGCGCGTGGGCGTCCAGGTGAAGTACTCGTCGATGAAGTCCTGATTGAGCCCGACCGCCTCGAAGACCTGGGCGCCGTGGTAGCTCTGGATGGTGCTGATGCCCATCTTCGAGATGACTTTGACGATCCCCTTGGCGATGGCCTTGCGGTACTTCTTCTCGGCCAGCTCGGCGGTGCCCGAGAGCATCCCCAGGCGAACCTGGTCGTGGACCGTCTCGAACGCGAGATACGGGTTCACGGCGCTGGCGCCGTAGCCGATCAAGAGAGCGAAGTGGTGGACCTCGCGCGGTTCCCCGGATTCGAGCACGAGGCCGACCTGCGTGCGGGTGCCGGCCCGGACGAGGTGGTGGTGGACCGCGGAGACGGCCAGCAAGGCGGGGATCGGGGCGTCCGTTGCGTCGTGGCCGCGGTCAGACAGGACGATGATGTTGTGGCCTTCCGAGACCGCCTCGGAGCAACGATCGCGCAGCTGCTCGATGGCCTTGCGGAGGCCGGAGCCACCGTCGGCGACGTGGTAGAGGATCGGCAGCGTGATCGTCTTGAAGCCGTGCGGGCCGCTCGCGGCCAGGTTGCGGATCTTCTCGAGCTCTTCGTTCGAGAGAACCGGGGACGGCATCTCGAGCTGGTGGGCCGACCGTGGGTCGGGCTCGAGGAGATTGCCCTCCGGGCCGATCGCCATCTCGGTTGCGGTGATGATCTCCTCGCGGATCGAGTCGATCGGCGGGTTCGTGACCTGCGCGAAGAGCTGCTTGAAATACGAGTAGAGGAGCTGCGGACGCTCCGACAGGACGGCTAGCGCGACGTCGTCGCCCATCGACCCGACGGGCTCGGTGCCGGTGGCGGCCATCGGGTTGATCAGGATGCGGACGTCCTCGGCGGTGTAGCCGAAGACCTCCTGGCGGCGCAGGACCGACTCGTGGTCGGGCTCGATCACGCGCGGCGGCGGCGGCAGCTCGGTCAGCTTGACCAGCCATTCGCGAACCCACTCCTCGTAGGGGTGTTCCGTCGTGACGCGGCGCTTGAGCTCTTCGTCGGAGACGATTCGCTGCTCGGCCGTGTCGACCAGGAACATCCGGCCCGGCTGGAGGCGTCCCTTGGCCACGACCCGATCGGGGCTGATGTCGAGCACGCCGGCCTCCGAGGCCATGACCACCCGGCCGTCGGCGGTGACCCAGTAGCGGGCCGGGCGGAGTCCATTGCGGTCGAGCGTGGCGCCGACGCGGATGCCGTCGGTGAAGGCGATCGAGGCCGGGCCGTCCCACGGCTCCATCAGACACGAGTGGAACTCGTAGAAGGCCCGCTTCTCCGGGGCCATCGACTCGTGGTGCTGCCAGGGCTCCGGCACCATCATCATCAGGGCGTGGGCCACCGAGCGACCCGAGAGATAGAGCAGCTCCAGGACGTTGTCGAGGATGGCCGAGTCCGAGCCCTCGGTGTCGATGGCCGGGAGGGCCTTCCGCAGCTCCTCGCCAAAGAGCTTCGAGCTGAACTGCGACTCGCGGGCGTGCATCCAGTTGACGTTGCCGCGCAGCGTGTTGATCTCGCCGTTGTGCGAGATGTATCGATACGGGTGGGCGCGCGGCCAAGACGGAAAGGTGTTCGTCGAGAACCGCGAATGAACCATGGCGATGGCGCTCTCGACGCGCTCGTCGGCCAGATCCGGGTAGAAGACACGGAGCTGCGAGGCGTTGAGCATGCCCTTGTAGACAATCGTCCGGCAGCTCAGCGATGGGATGTAGAAATCGCCGCGAGACGGGATGGCCGACCGCGACACCGCCTTCTCGACGAGCCGGCGGACGATGTAGAGCTTGCGCTCGAAGGCCATGTCCTCGACCAGGCGCTCGGGGCGGTCGATGAAGACCTGGCGGATCAGCGGCTGGGCGGCCCTCGCGCTCGCGCCCAGGCTCGCGCCTTCGGTCGGGACATCGCGCCAGCCCAGGAAATGAAGGCCCTCGTCGGCGACGACCTGCTCGAATAGGCGGAAGCAGTCGACCCGACTGACCTTGTCCTGGGGCAGGAAGACCATGCCGACGCCGTAGCCCCCTTTGCCTCTGAGGCGCACGCCGGACTTGTCCGCGACGTCGGCCAGGAAGCGATGGGGGATCTGGATGGTCAGCCCTGCGCCGTCGCCGGTGTTCTTCTCCGAACCTGTGGCCCCGCGGTGCTCGAGGTTGACCAGGACGGTCAAGGCATCGCGGACGATTGCGTGGGACGGCCGGCCGGCGATGTCGACGACGAAGCCGAAGCCGCACGCGTCGTGCTCGAACCTGGGGTCATAGAGCCCCCCTCCAGCCCGCGATGCGCCTGTCTGCCTCAACTTGCGCCGTCCTCGCTCGACTACGCCGGAACCGTCGCCACCGGCCGCGGCGGCGACAGCGGTGCCTGCTCCTTCGCAGGAGCCCTCTTCCGTCGCGGAAAGGTGAGTGTCGAGTAACGAGCGGGGCCAGGTCAAGGTTGCAAAGGTTGCGAATCGGTACAGATCGCCGCTATCGCAACCTTCAAGCCACGCTGGCTCACTGGAGCGCTTCGGCGACGCCAGGGGCAGCGTCCGGTCGGCGACCGGCCGAGGATTCGCGATAGACTTCGCGACGCTGCTCGGTGGCCGTTCCGGAGGGGTCGACCACCGAGGCGAGCGGTCCAAGGGCCCGCCCGGGAAACGTCAGGAGGAGCAACGTTGTCGCCCCAACCGCGCCGCGGCCGAGTGGCGCCAGCCGGCCATCGCAAGTCGCCGTCTCACGTCGCCTCCCCGACGCGCAAGCCTGCCGCGGCGATCGAACCGGTCGATGCCGGCGAAACGTTGGACGAGGATCAGATCGACGAGACAGCGAAGCCGAGGCCCGCGCGCCGGCAGGCCCGACCGACGCGGCGGCAGCGCGGTCTGACCCGGGTCCGGCGGAGCTCCGCCGCCCACTACGCCTATGACGCGGTCAAGGAGTACATCCCGCTCCTGATCGCCTTCGTGATCATCTTCGGCGGCGTCTGGGCCTGGATCAGCTTCGGACCGCGTACGCCCACGCCCAAGGACAATTGGACCAGGGTCGAGAACACATGGCTGCAGAAGCGTGAGGGTGACCGCCAGAAGGTCAGCGACGCCATCAACGACTTCGGGGCCCAGCTGACCGCCTACAAGGCCTTCCGTGATGACACCAGCGGCTGGATGAAGGATCTCGCTGCCGTTTCGAACTGGGACGACCCGCAGGCCAGCGCCGACGTCAATCAGACAACCAACAGTGACGTGGCGCAGTTCATACAGGCCGGCAATGACGAAGTCACGCTCCTCGATCAGGTCGTGGCCGCCAAGACGCCCGACGAGGTCCTGGTCCTCGGCAGCCAGATGATCGCAGCCGAGCAGACCTTCGCGACCGACTACGAGCTCGCGCGCACCGACATCTTTGGAGTCGCGCCGGCGTCGCCAGAGCCCACTCTCGCGCTGCCGTCCGGAAGCCTGGCGCCATCCGAGTCGCCCGGCGCATCGGGCAGCCCCGGCGCATCGGGCAGCCCCGGCGCATCGGGCAGCCCCGGCGCATCGGGCAGCCCCGGCGCATCGGGCAGCCCCGGCGCATCGGGCAGCCCCGGCGCATCGGGC
>Ga0187882_1000167_pt1 | contig 76513 bp, 71 predicted proteins | sample June2016WEW_19_1_3_FD_132991 | JGI IMG/M metagenome (GOLD analysis project Ga0187882, IMG submission 132991) | Peatland microbial communities from SPRUCE experiment site at the Marcell Experimental Forest, Minnesota, USA - June2016WEW_19_150 | ecosystem: Environmental > Terrestrial > Soil >... | reverse complement strand
GGGTCTACAATAAGATGCGCGTCCAGAAAATCAGCATTGATGAGGTCTTCGACTTCATTGCGATTCGCGTCATCACCGACACTGTCAAGAACTGCTATACGATACTGGGAATCCTGCACAATCTGTGGAAACCTGTTCCCGGACGGATCAAGGACTATATTGCCATCCCCCGTCCCAACCTCTATCAGTCCCTGCACACTTCGGTGGTTGGGAAGAACGGGCAGCCGTTCGAAATCCAGATCCGTACCCAGGAGATGCATAGAATCGCGGAGTTCGGCATCGCGGCCCACTGGAAATATAAGGAAGGGAAACTGGGTGTCGTGGAGGGCGAAGACCAAATCCAATGGCTCAGGCAGCTGATTGATTCCCAAAACGAGATCAGTGATCCTCGCGAGTTTCTCAGCAGCCTCAAGGTCGATCTTTACCCGGATGAGGTCTATTGCTTTACGCCCATGGGTGAGGTTATCACCCTGCCACGCGGCGCTACTCCGGTCGACTTCGCCTACGCCATTCACACCCAGGTGGGGCATCACTGCGTCGGGGCAAAGGTCAATAGCCGGATCATGCCGCTTCGACACAAACTGAAGAACGGCGAAATCGTCGAGATTCTGACCTCCAAAGACGCAGGACCGAACAGGGACTGGCTGGCCTTCGTCAAGACAGCGCGCGCCCGTAATCGAATCCGGCACTGGGTCAATCAGCAGGAGAGGGAGGATGCCGCGGAGCTTGGAAAGAAATTGCTCGAAAAGCAGGCCCGTAGGTTCAAAACCAGTTGGAAAAAGATCCTGGGCATGCCCGAGCTTTCTCGAGTGTTGGCCGATCACGGAATTCAGAAGGCGGAGGATCTGTATCCCGCGGTTGGTTTTGGCAAGATTGCGCCGCGTCATATTCTGGCATCACTTTTTCCTGATCTTGCGCCTCCCGAGGAAACCCAGGAAAAGAAGTCTGCCATTGCCACCGTCGTCAAGAAGGTACTCGGCAGAGGCGAGGCTCCGATCACCGTTAAAGGACAGGACGGCCTGCTCGTGTACCGTGCGAAGTGCTGCAACCCGATCCGTGGGGATGAAATTGTCGGCTACATCACGCGGGGGAAGGGTATCTCCGTACACACCACGAACTGTCCCAATCTTGTCAACTTCCTCGGGTCGGACCGCATGACGGATGTGGAATGGGTCGATGTTCAGGGCGACGAGATTTTCACGGTCCGGCTCGCCATATCGATCGAGGACCGCCAGGGCATCCTTGCCGAGATCACGTCGGCAATCTCGAATCTCAAGACCAACATACGGGAGTCACGCTCAACCACGGGGGAAGGCGGCCTTGGGACGGTAGATTTGACGGTGGAAATCAATGACATCAAACATCTGCAGAAAATCATCAAGGTGCTAAAGGGCATTCGTGGTATTGACGATGTGGCGCGCGTGGCTAAGATTCCTGAAGAGGCTCACTACTGACCCGTCGCAGTTGGCGATAGAAACCGATTCAAAGGAGTGCTTCATGCGAGAAATCATCAAGACTGCGCAGGCCCCGGATCCGATTGGACCTTACTCACAGGCAATTCGCGCTAGTGGTTTAATCTTCGTTTCGGGACAGATCCCGATTGATCCGGCGACCAGTTCAGTGTCAGGCGGGGACATAGCGGTGCAAACGCGACAGGTCATGAGGAACCTCTCCGCGATTCTGGCGGCGGGGGCAAGTGGAATGGACAAAATCGTGAAGACCACCGTATTTCTGAGCAATCTGGACGATTTTCAGAAGTTCAACGAGGTGTACGCGGAATTCCTTGGAAGCTCGAAGCCGGCACGCGCAACGGTTGAGGTGTCCCGGCTCCCCAAAGGGGTCTTGATTCAGATCGATGCGATTGCTCTAGCCTGATCGCACGAAGGGGGCATTTCGCTTTTCCAACTCCCGGGCGGAAAGAACGGCCGCGAGACTGGAAAATCGGAATGCCCCCTTTTTGCGAAGATTCCGCCGTGCAATGAAATGTGGGCGTTAAGCCTTCGTCACTTTTCCGGAGCGCAGGCAACGCGTGCAAACGCGAACTCGCTTAACCGCACCCTTTTCCACAATGCGAACGCTTTGGAGGTTGGGATAGAACTTTCGTGAACGAACGTTGTGCGCGTGCGAAACCGTGTGTCCGAACACGGGGCTTTTTGCGCAAGAATAACATTGCATCGGCATAAACCGTCTCCACTCAGAGGCCGTAATGCTATCAGTCGGGGCGCGGCCAGTCAACAGACAATGCGGGGTGCTCGGGCTGCGCTGACGCAGGCCTTCTTCAGGCGCTGCCGAGAGCACAGCTTATCCCACTAAGTCCTCGCCGCCGTCGATTCCGAGAACATTCCCTGTCATCCAGTTCGAATCGCAGGAAACCAGCGCGACAATAGTCCGAGCGACATCGTCGGGCGTTGTCAGGCGCTTCCCGGGATTAAACGAGAGAGCTTGCGCAAACATACGGTCGCTCCCGGGGATCTTCCGTGCCGCCGGTGTGTCGGTCACGCCCGCACGCAATGCATTGGCGCTGATGCCGTAGGGTGCAAGTTCAACCGCCAACTGCCTGACGTGAGCCTCGAGAGCAGCCTTCGCGGCAGAGACGGCTCCATAGCCCGGCCAAACGCGGTGTCCGCCGGCGCTGGTCATGGCAAAGATCTTGGCACCTTCTCTCAGCATACCCGTCGTATACAGATCCTGGACCCAGTAGACCAGGCTGTGCGCCATCACGTCGAGTGTCATATTCATATCGGCCGTGCGAATGGCTTTTTCGCTTTCGGAGGAAATGTAGGGTTTTAGAGTGCCGAATGCCAGGGAGTGAAGTAGAACCTCGATGCAACCGCCGCGCGATGGTTCACCGATCTCCTCGCGGCAACGCTGAATGACCTCGGCACGCCTGATGGGATCCGCGGCATTCACGTTGAAAAAGATGGCCTTTTGGTTCATGGCATGAATGTCGGAAAGGACCCGCTCGGCGGCTGCAAGCGTGGCACGCCTGTCCAGATGCACGCCGAAAACATGATAGCCGCTGCGAGCCAAGGCAAGGCTCGCGGCTGCGCCAAACCCGCTTGAAGCACCCAGGATGAGCGCCCATTTTTCTCGAGTCGAATTGTCAGCCGTCATGATTCCTCCTTGAAAAGCACCCAAAATATTAGGGAGCGCGCAGCAGGATTGCAACCGGATTGCATCTCGAAGGTTGCGCGCGGTATCGACAGAGGTGTAAGATTTCTCGCTCACCGGAACCCATTGCGGGTTAGATATAGTGTTTGCCATTCAAACAGAGTAGCTCGTGGGAGAGGGATCATGGAAACAGCAAAGATAGGGATTGTCGGCGTGGTCGGATCGGGCACGATGGGAAGCGGCATCGCTCAGGTATTTGCTCAAGCCGGCTATCTAGTGCACCTGTCGGACGTTCGCCAGGATCTTCTCGAGCGCGCTCTCAAGACAATTGAGAAAAGCCTGGATCGCTTCGTGCAAAAGGGCAGCCTTACCGTGCCGGATCGTAACTCGACCTTGAGCCGGATATCACCGGCTCCGGGATTATCGGCTTTTTCCACGTGTGGCCTGGCTGTCGAAGCAGTGAATGAGAATTTCGCGATCAAGCGGGCGGTCCTGCAGGAGCTGGATGCTATTTGCGAGCAGGATGCCATCCTGGCTACCAACACCTCGTCAATCTCCATTACCAAACTGGCTGCTGCAACCAAGAGACCGGATCGATTCATCGGGATGCACTTCATGAATCCGGTCCCACTCATGAAACTCGTAGAGATCATTCGTGGGCTGGAGACATCCGATGCCACCTGCCGACAAATCATGGACCTCGCGGCCGCACTTGGAAAGACGCCCGTGGAAGTGCGCGATTATCCCGGTTTTATCTCGAATCGGGTCCTCCTTCCCATGATCAACGAGGCCGTGTTTGCGTTGATGGAAGGCGTTGCCTCCCGCGAAGCCATCGATACCGTGATGAAGCTGGGCATGAATCATCCCATGGGACCATTGACGCTGGCCGATTTCATCGGGCTGGACGTGTGCCTCGACATCTTGCGCGTGATGCATGAAGGCCTTGGCGACCCGAAGTACCGGCCCTGCCCGCTCCTGATCAAAATGGTGGATGCCGGCCTGCTCGGGCGTAAAACAGGCCGCGGTTTCTATGATTATCGAGAAAAGGAAGGAAAAGCCTAATGGCGGACGATCGTACCAACAAGAACAAGGCGATAGAAGTTGCTTTGACCCAGATCGAAAAGCAGTTTGGGAAGGGTTCGATCATGCGTCTCGGCGACCGCATTGATCCTTCAGGGGTAAGGGCGATCTCGACCGGCTCGATCTCGTTCGACGCTGCCCTCGGCATCGGAGGATTCCCCAAAGGGCGCGTGGTCGAGGTTTTCGGCCCGGAATCGAGCGGCAAAACCACCGTGGCGCTCCATGCAATCGCGCAGGCGCAGAAGCTGGGCGGTGCAGCGGCCTTCATCGACGCAGAGCATGCCATGGATGCAAAGTATGCGAAGATGCTGGGCGTCAACACCGACGAACTGCTGGTCTCGCAGCCCGACAGCGGTGAACAGGCTTTAGAGATCGCGGAAGTCCTCGTTCGCAGCGGCGCGATCGACATCCTTGTGGTCGATTCGGTGGCGGCGCTCGTCCCGAAAGCCGAGCTCGAAGGTGAGATGGGAGACTCGCTGCCGGGGCTGCAGGCGAGGCTGATGTCGCAGGCACTGCGAAAACTGACCGCCATCGTTTCCAAATCAGACACCTGCCTGATCTTCATCAATCAGATGCGAGAAAAGATCGGCGTGATGTTTGGCAATCCGGAAACCACGTCAGGCGGTCGTGCTCTGAAGTTCTACTCTTCGATTCGAGTCGATATCCGGCGTATTGGTTCCATCAAAGAGGGGGACCAGGTGGTCGGAAACCGCACCCGCGCCAAAGTTGTCAAGAACAAGCTGGCGCCGCCGTTTCGCGAGGCCGAATTTGACCTTTTGTATAACCAGGGAATCTCGTATGAAGGGGACTTGGTCGATCTCGCCGTCGATCGGAAACTCATCGACAAGAGCGGCTCCTGGTTTTCCTACAAGAATGAACGCCTCGGCCAGGGCAGGGAAGCTGCAAAACAGTTCGTCCGTGAACACCATGACATCGCGATTGAACTGGACGGCCTGCTGCGCCAGCTCCTCGGCCTGGTAAAGCCGGAGCCAGCCGCCGCCAGCGGCAAGACCAAATAGATGGAAGGGCGCCGAGGATGTCCCCTCGTGCAATTTGTCACTGTTTGCCGTAAGATATAGATCGTTGGAGACGGCCAGGCAATCGCGATCCTGATTTCAGGATCGAGGAAAGTCCGAACTCCACAGGGCAGTGCGCCTCGTAACGCGAGGGAGGGGCGACCCTACGGAAAGTGCCACAGAAAACATACCGCCTTCGTTTTTGAGGGTAAGGGTGAAAAGGTGCGGTAAGAGCGCACCGCGTCATTGGTAACAATGATGGCAGGGTAAACCCCGCACGGAGCAAGGTCAAATAGAAAAGCGATCCCGCAAGGGATGAAGGATGGCCCGTCCGGTGCTTTTGGGTGGACCGCTTGATCTCTGGAGCGATCCAGAGACCAGATGAATGATTGCCGTCCCGGCAAAACCGGGAAACAAAATTCGGCTTATGGCCGTCTCCAGTCCTCCAGGACTCATCTTCTCTCCAGCATTTGGGAGAGCTGGTCGTGCAGAGACCATAAAGCGTTTGATTAAACTTAAAAACGTCGATATTGCTCAAGTAATTGATTAAGTAGCTCGTAGCAGTGATCCGCAGCAGAGCGATACCTAGCGTTGTTTTCCATCAAGCGAGCCTTCATCAGGCTTCCCGTGACCTTTCCCAGACTGATCTTGGCCTCAAACTTGACAGGAATCTTGCGGTTGTCTGCCGATAACCAGATGCGAAACTGGCCACCATTCTTGAACAGACCGCCAAAGACGGCAACCGTACTCACCTGCCAAGCCTTGTAGTTACCTGCGGGAGTATGGACCTGCTCGCTCTTTTCCACACGTATCTCGACTTCCTTGACGCGCTCATTAAAAGCGACCAACACCTGGCGCGACGAATTGACGGCAAGATCCGTTTGTCGCAAGGCATACAAGGCTGAGAAAAGGTCCTTCACATCTGGGGGTATTTCGTCGTAGTCCTTGTCTCGAAGTACTCTTGGAATCGGGCCCGATACATCGACTTCCCTTATATGGACCTGACGGGTGTCGGGCAGGTATAAAACGTCGATGTCGCGCATGCGCTTTCCCTCGCGCTCCATTTCGGACACGCGATAGGTGCAGAAGGTCTCGGGATCAGTCGTAAATTCATAGGAATCATCTATGTTCTTGCCGGTGAACCTTGCGAGTGCGCCGCTGGAGCGTGCAGTAAAGATAATCTTGAGTGCTTTTTTGTCCTTGTATTGCGTCTCGCCGGCCAGAGTGAGAGTCGCTTCGCCTGCCTCCATTGCAGGCAGGAAGAAGAGCCACAAAGGTGGAGTCCATTCGACGTGATACACCAAGCGCTCGCCGGAGGCAAATGGCGCCGGCACCGTGTCCCTTGGGGTGAACTGGGACCATGCAGCCTGAATCATTGCCGCAGCAAGGATCAGAACTCCTGCCAGGCGCGCATGCGGGAAGCTTGCCCGGGTTTTGTGCTCTCGCGAATACGGCATCTTCACATCGTTCGCTCCAAGCGCCGGACGACGGCGCCGAACACTTCTTCGACAGAGATATCCATGCATTCGTTGGCCGTAGGACACGTTCTTCCATTGCAGAAGCTGCAAGGCAAATGGCGGACGACGACCTCGTCGTTTGTGTTCCAGGGGCCATTTCTGACGGGACAAGTGGGGCCCAGAATACCTACCACAGGAGTGCCTACGGCGCAGGCCAGGTGCAGCGGGCCCGTGTCGCCCGCTACCAGAAGGCGTGCGCGCTTAAAGAGCGGAATCAGTTGAAGAAAGGGAACCTGATAATGAGCGGGGCGCATAGACGTGCAGTTCTCCGCAATCTGCTTGTATAGCGTTTCCTCTCCCGGTCCGGTAGTGACGATGACCCCGTGACCCAGCTCTTTTTCAATTCTTGCCGCCAGGAGACCGTAGTTGGCCGGTTTCCAGAGTTTTGTGGGCCAACCTCCTCCTGGGTTGATGACAATGAAATCGGAAAGTTGCTCTTCTAGGAGGTGTCTCTCGATTTCCTGCGTATCCTTCTCGCTGGCGCGCAGATTCGCCCGCAGTTCACCCGGCCTGGCACCGGCTTTCTCGGCAAGAAAAAGATTCAGTCGGGCGACATGGTAGGCAGACGCCGGCTGGTTGAGGGTTGTGTGATAAAACCAGTGAGCGGGGCGCTCGCGGACGAGTTCCTTTGAGAAACCGAAACGTTCCCGCGCGCCGGAGAGGAGTGCCAACAACGCTGTTTTTAGCAATCCCTGAAAGTCGATGACAAGATCATAGCGGCGGGCGCGCGCGGTGGCGATCGGCGCCCAGAGCCGTCGCCACTCCGGTCCGCTGCTCGGGTGCGTCCGCAGGGAACGAGTGTCGATCGGCAGTGTCTCGCCGATGCCTTCGACAGCTCCAAGCAGATATGCCAGGCGCCGTTCGACCATCCAGTCGATTCGTGATTGGGGAAACGTGCTGCGCAAGCTCTCGAAGGCGGGAAGAGCATGAATAATATCGCCAAGCGAGCTCAAGCGGATGATCAAGATACTCTGCCGGTATGCCATCAGCGCATCTTCGCCAGGATTGTTTGGATCAGATCGCGTGAAGAGTGTGATTTGGCGTCGCCGACGATGGCCACGCTGCCTCCATAGGATCGGGCCACATCGCGCTCCGGAACGGTATCGCTCGTGTAATCGGTTCCCTTGGAATGGAAATCGGGCCTCAGCACTTGCAGGAGATTCGCAACCGTCTCTTCCTCAAAGATGGTCACAAAATCGACGCACTCCAGGGATGCGATGATCTCGGCACGATCTTCCTGCGGTTGAAGAGGCCGACCGGGTCCTTTGAGCGCTCGTACTGAGGCGTTGCTGTTGATTCCTACAAGCAGGATGTCGCCGAGGGACTTTGCAGCCTGCAGGTACCGTATGTGCCCAACATGGATGAGGTCGAAGCAGCCATTGCTGAAAACAACAGTGCGCCCGCTGGACTGAGCATCTGCGCGAAGTCGTTGCATCTCTGCGATACCCTTGATCTTTGTCTTGGGGTCGATCATGATTGCCGAAAAGCGCTGCCTCATCGAGACAGGTCTTGTTGAACCGCAGAATACAACTCCTCGCGGCTGACTGTGGCAGTGCCTCGCTTCATGACTACGATCCCACCAGCATAGTTGGCAAGCCGGGCAGCATCCTCCGGAGATCCGCCCGAGGCAAGTGCCAGTGTATAAGCCGCGATTACCGTATCACCCGCGCCGGTTACATCCGCCACTTCATCGGTGCCGTAGATTGGGATGTGGACGGGCGGCTTGCCCGGCTCCAAAAGCGTCATGCCAAAACGGCCCTGCGTAACAAGCAACGAACTCAGATGTTGTTTTTTCAATACCTGCCGTCCGATTTGATGCAGCAGACGCTGGTCTCCTCCAAGGGCTTTCCCGATGGCTGCTTCCAGTTCCGTAATGTTGGGTGTCATGGAAGTAATGTCGCGAAACTCCCCCATGCGAAAGCGCGAATCGACGATCATCGGGAGCCCGGCGGGGACCCCGGCCGCTCGGATTTCGCGCACCAGCGACGGGTCAGCGGCGCCGTACCCGTAGTCGCTGATGATGATGCCATCGAGCTTGCGCAACAAGGGCCGAACTCTCCGCCACGGAACCCTGGGTCCTCCATCCAGCCTGGCCTCTCTATCGACCCGGACGATCTGTTGAGGGGACGAATGGTGCGCTCCTGCGAGAATTCTGGTCTTGATCGGGGTCGAATAGGATCTTAGCTTGACGACGTGCCGCACGTCGGCGCCCTTGTTACCCAGCACCGTCAGCAACCCGGCGCCGCTATCATCGCAACCCACGATCCCAAATACCCGCACGCGGCAGCCGAGGTCCAAAAGATTATTCGCGGCATTCGCAGCTCCGCCTGGCACGCATACGAGGTCCCTGTACTGCAGCACCAGGACGGGCGCCTCGCGCGACACACGCTCGATCTGCCCATAAAGAAACTGATCGGCAATCAGATCACCGAAGACGGCGACGGTGCGGGTCGCGAAGGTATCCACGATGCGCAGAAGCCGATCGCGTGTCAGCAAGGAGTTCACCATGTTTTTATCCAGACGCCCCCGGATAGCGGTTAACGCCCCTCATTATGCTCAGCAGAACCAAGGGTGATTCTGAGCACCCAGTCGACTGCCTCGAGAAGATTTGCAGCCACACAGTCGGGCTTCCTGGGCCACGAGTCCTTGTGGTACAGATATTCGCCTCGGCCGTACCCGGTCATAACCAATCCTCCCCGTGCACCCATCGCAAAACCCATCGACAAGTCCTGATATCGGTCGCCGATCACAAAACTTGAACCCAGATCGATATCGAATTCCCGGGCGGCGCGCTGAAGCATGCCAGGGGACGGCTTGCGGCAGACACAGGTCTTGCGATAGGCTTCGACTCTGCCGTCCGGAAGGTGGGGGCAGTAATAAATGCCGTCGAGACTGGCCCCACCGCGTGCCAGTTCCGCTTGCAGCCTACAATGTGTTTCCTGGACGAGAGCCTCTGGAAAGTACCCTCTGGCCACGCCGCTCTGATTGGTGACCAGAATCGCCAGAATGCCGGCATGATTGAGCCTGAGAACGGAGTCGGCAGTCCAGGGAAAGACGTGAAACCGGTCGATGTGGTTGATGTAACCGACCTCTTCGTTCATTGTACCGTCCCGGTCCAGGAAAACCGCAGGCCTCATTTTGACCCTCGAAATTAGAGACTCTAGCAAAGCGTCTATAGGCTCTCAATGAAAAAGAACTCGATCGAGGCGTCTGTTTTTGGTCTAATCGTTGTCGCGTCCTTTAAAAAATGTTCGGCAATTCACAATCCGCCAATTTTGTGATGTATGTCACAGCTGTGCCGAGAACCTTGAGTTACCTTGGCACATCAGGAGAACATCGCGGGCCGGGATTGCAAGAGCAGGGATGTCCGGGGGGATGCTTCCGACTCGAGCTGTGCCGGCCGCGATGGTTTCAAACCGACGCGTCAGATAGAAATGCGGCGAGCGACATCCGGGCGCGTGCGGCGGCTACAACCTCCTGGACCGAAATCCCCAACATACATCGAAAATCTATCGGGCACTCCCTTAGGAAGCAGGGGTTGCAATCCACCTTACACTTGATCACCCGGGCGGATGCACTGAGCGGACCTGTGGCGATTTCGCTGGTCGATCCAAAGATCGCAAGCTGAGGAACCCCGAGAGCGGCGGCCAGGTGCATCGGACCGGAGTCATTGGTGATGAAAAGCCGGCATTCCTTTATGAGGCCCATGAGTTGACCGAGTGTGGTCATGCCCGCCAATACGACGGCGGGTGAAGCCATGGCATCAGCGACCTGCTGGGCGATCGGCAGCTCCTTGGTCGCTCCGAAAATTACGATGCAGGCTCCGAATTCAGTTGCCACGGCATCCGCCACGCTTGCAAACCGTTGCGCCGGCCATCGTTTGGCGCCGCCATAGCTGGCGCCGGGATTGATGGCTACGATGGGAGCATCGCCTGCGACGCCGCGTGCACGCAATAGTTCGCGCGCGGCACTCGCATCCGACTCGCAGACGCCGAGGCGGATCGAATCCAGGTGATAGTTTTTCTGTTTCCAGGGATGTTCGTCAAGCAATCCCGCGCCTGACAGTATTCCGAGGTAGTAGTATGCCTGGTGCGACCGATGCACGGTCGGATCGATGGGAATGGCGTGCGTGAGCAGCAAGCTTCTGGCATCGCGGGCATACCCCAGACGAATGGGAATGCGTGCCAAAAACGCAATCGATGCGGCTTCGAAGGCGTTCTGTAACAAAACCGCCATGTCGAATTTCCTGGATTTCAGCTCACGCACCAGGCGGCGCATTCCGCTCAGACCGTGATGGTTGCCTGCCTTGTCGTACACCAGGATCTCGTCGACAAAATCCGTCGCTGCGTAGACGTCTTTCACCCATGGACGTACGAGGAGGACGATGTGCGCGTTTGCGAACTTGCGCCGCAACTCCCTGAGAGCCGGCACAGACATCACGGCATCGCCGACCCAATTGGTTCCCCGCACGAGCAGAGTCTTGATACGATCCGGGTAAATCGCCTTCACCAATATCTCCTGAATATCGCGTCTAACTTACGTTCAAACTCGTCTTGTTCTTCCAGATGCGTGGATTGAACTGCCACGAGCAACTCCTGACCGGGATCCTCCGTCAGTTTGATCGCGTCCTTTTCGGTTGTGATGACCGATGCGGCGCCGCGTGCGCACGCCTCGCGAATGCAGTCGGCCCAATCGCTATCCCGGAGGCGAAAATGATCTCCAAAAAAGCGAGTTCCCGCAATTGCTATGCCTAGCGCCTCGACGTCTTTGCGGAAGCGATCAGGATTTCCGATCGCAGCCACGAGGTAGGCAGACGGAGGGTGGCCGCGGCTCCCACTCTCTGGATCCTGGTTTTGCCACGCTGAGAATCGCACAAAACGGTCGATTCGCTGTTGGCAGTGAAACACGGTAAGGCTTGGGTCGATCCTGTGGACAAACAATTCGATTGGATCTTCTCCATGTCCTTGGTACTGGCCGTTGATGACCACCACGTCAGCGCGTCGCAGTCCGGCAGCAGGTTCCCGCATAGTGCCCGCGGGCAACATTCGATTCTCCTCCAGTGGTTGGGTCCGGTCAATGACGACCAGATCCAGGTCGCGCCGGAGATGCCGATGCTGGAAACCGTCATCGAGCAGGAAGCACACCCGCTCCGCGTGCCGCGAGATTTGGAGTCCCGCGATATAGCGCTTGCTCCAGATTCCCAGCCAAAGGCGGCTTTCGTGCCGGCGCACAAGTGCCGGTTCGTCCCCGAGAGTGCGGGCAGGAGACGGAATCCGAGCGCCGGGCGCCAAAATGATGGGCGCCTTTCCTTCTCGACCATAGCCTCGGCTCAAAAGAGCCGGAACAGCACCCATTCGTGAGATCGTGCGCGCGACGTGAATTACAAATGGAGTCTTGCCGCTGCCGCCGACTGTCAGATTTCCGATGCTTATCACAGGGTGCGACAGCCGCACCTGTGGAAGCAGGGAAAGGTCGTACATGCGGTTGCGCAAACGCACCAGGCCCTGGAACACTAATCCGCAAATACTAGAGAGCGGCCCGCGCGGCGGAGTGTGGTTTTGCACGATCGACCTGCTGTCTCCAGATTTCTTGTTTCTTGACGCACTTCCCCTGTTCATTCACCCATTGGGAGGAACCTGGCGGCCATCGATCTACCAACCCATCGCACAGCCGTCTTTTCTGGGGTCGCTTCCTCCCATGAGCACGCCCGTGACAGGGTCAATCAGAATACCCTGAAATCCGCCGAAACTGTCGTTCATAACGACAATATGGTGCCCCAGCAGCGTGAGCAGCCTGCGAACCTGTGGCCCGATCCCGGACTCGAGGCCTAGCTGCCCTCCAGTATGTCGGAATCGGGGCGCTTCGCCGGCCTCTTGCACGTTCATTCCGAATTCGACGAGGTTTAGGAAAACCTGGACCTGCGCCTGTGCCTGGTTATCTCCGCCCATGACGCCGAAGCTGAAGTAGGGCCTGCGGTCCTTCATGACGAGGGCAGGAATGATCGTGTGCATGGGCCGTTTGTGGGGCTCGATGCGGTTATTGGAGACCGCGTCCAGCTTGAAGCTTGATCCGCGGTTCTGCAGGCAAATGCCCGTGTCGCCTGCGACAATGCCGGATCCGAACTCGCTGTACAGGCTGTTAATGAAGCTCACGGCATTGTGGTCTTTGTCGACCACCGTCAGATAGATCGTGTCGCTCTGTTCCGATTCTCCATGCGAGTACTCTTCGTGAGCCTGATTTGGATCGATGAGCTTTCTGCGCTCTGCCGCGTACCCTTTCGACAACAGCCTGTCCAATGGGATCTTGGCGAATTCCGGGTCAGTGATGTAGTAATCCCGATCGGCAAACGCCAGCTTCTTGGCCTCCACCATGTGGTGTAGGTACGCCGCTGAATTATGCCCCCACGCCTTCAGTTCGTACCCTTCCAGGATGTTGAGCATTTCGAGGGCAGCCAATCCCTGGCCGTTTGGAGGCAATTCGCAAAACTCGTAGCCCTTGTAGTCGACGCTGATCGGTTTGACCCAATCGGACTTCTGGTCAGACATGTCCTTCAGGCTGAGCACGCCTCCCTTGGCCTTAATTGTCTCGACAATTTTGGCTGCGATCGGTCCTTCGTAGAATGCCTTGCGTCCGTCTGCCGCGATCCGGCGGAAAACCGCCGCAAGATTTTTGTTGTAGGCAATTTGTCCGTGTGCCGGCGGCTTGCCGTCAGGAAGATATGTTTTCGCTGCCCACGGATCTTTAGCGAGCTTTCCGGCCTGCTCAGCCCACTGATTTGCGATGATTTCGGACACAGGGAATCCGTTCTCAGCATACTCGATCGCCGGGGCCAGGACCTTCTCCATTTTTAGGGTGCCGAATCTATCGAGAAGGGAAACCCATCCATCGACAGCTCCGGGCACAGTGATCGTATCGACACCATCGGTTGGCATGCCGGTGTAGCCCTTTTCCCGGAGATACTCCAGCGTCATGCCATAGGGAGACCTGCCGCTGCCATTCAAGCCGATCAATTCTCCGGACTTGCTCCAATAGACCATCGCGAACATATCGCCGCCGATACCGGTCATCAGTGGTTCGACGACGTTCAACACAGCGGCGGCCGCTATCGCGGCATCCACCGCATTGCCGCCCCCCTGCAGAATCCTCAAGCCGGCTGCCGCTGCCAGCGGCTGGCTAGCGCATATCATTCCGTTGCGCGCGAGAACCGGCGAACGTGTGCCGGAGATGCTACGTGCGTTACGATCCTGTCCCGACATGACTATTACCCCGAAGGCGAGTGTGAGTACTGATAGGATGCTCCATCGATTGATCATGGCCCGTACCTTGTTCCTGAGTCCCACGATCATAACCCTGCCATGCGCCGCCCTCAAGAGCGATTGCCCCTCTTAATTCTCGGAAGGCCTCCGAGCGAATGCGCTTGCAGCCCGCCTTGGCGCCGGTATAATCAACCATTCTCCGGCCGGAAGCAGGAGGATGAATCATGGCTGATGCGAAACCCTTTAACCGATACGATCACGTGACCGCCGATGAGATTAAAGCGCTGGAGGATTCCTACCTCTTTCCCACATATCAGAAGTACGAACTTTGCGTTTCGCATGGTTCGGGCGCGTACCTTTATGATCTGCAAGGCCGCCGCTATTTGGATTTTCTTGCTGGAATCGCCGTCAATTCTCTGGGCTACAGCCACCCTCGCATTGTTAAGGTCGTGCGCGACCAGGGAGAAAGACTGATTCACACATCCAATCTGCTCTTTCACCCTTACCAGGGGCAGTTGGCTCGTCGATTGGTGGAGATGTCCGGCATGTCTCGGGCATTCTTCACCAACAGCGGCACTGAGGCGATGGAAGCGGCGCTCAAGATCTCCAGGGCATGCGCGCGCCGCAAGGGAGAGGAGCACCGATCCCGGTTCCTCTGCCTGAAAAACGCGTTCCACGGACGCACATTTGGATCTCTCAGCATCACGGCGCAGGAGAAGTATCAGGCGCCATTTCGTCCCTTGCTTGCGGACGTCGAGACAATTGCCGAACTTACGTCCGAGGCGTTGGAGAAGGCTTTCGATGAGCGCGTCGCCGCGCTGGTGTTTGAGCCCATTCAGGGAGAAGCGGGCATCCGTCCCATTCCTGTCGAGTTCATGCGCAAGGCTCGCGAACTGTGTGACCGTTGGGGAGCCCTGTTGATACTCGACGAGATCCAGTCCGGATTTGCCAGGACCGGCCGGATGTTTGCATTCCAGCACTATGACATTCGACCGGACCTGGTTACTGCTGCCAAAGCGATTGCCTCCGGATACCCACTCGGAGTTGTCCTTGGAAATGAGAAAGTGGCGCAGAGCCTTAAGAGTGGAGAACATGGCACGACCTTCGGCGGTGGTCCCCTGGCATGCCGGATCGCTCTCGAAGTCCTCGACGTGATCGAGGAGGAAGGATTGACTGCCAAGGCTGCAGAACTGGGAGCCTATCTGATGGAGCAGCTATCTACCCTCAAGGACCGGCACGCATGCATTCAGCAAGTCCGCGGCCTCGGTCTCATGATCGGCGTGGAGGTAGGCTCCGTCGCCCCCGAGGTGGTCCGGCGATTATTGCGGAAGGGAGTGATCGCAAACGCGGCACACGGCTTGGTTCTGCGCCTGGTTCCTCCGCTGATTGTCACGCGGGAGCAAATCGATCATTTCACGGAAGCTCTCGATCAAACTCTTTCGGAAGTAGAATCCGCATAGCCAATTGTGTCTCCGTGGAGCATGCTTGTGTCATGCTGGATTTGAAATGGACATTTGGGACAATACGTTCTTATGGCTATGATTGAGTCATGAAGACCACTCCGGAAGACAGTTTTAAGATTGTTGATAATGGCAGAGCAGAGATGCGTCGTCCCCGTCCCGAATGGTTAAAGGTGCGGCTGCCTTCAGGGGAACGGTACACAAATGTAAAGAAATTAGTGCACGAGCAGCGTCTGAACACAGTCTGCGAAGATGCCCAATGTCCGAATATCGGTGAATGCTGGGGAGCAGGCACAGCGACTTTCATGATCCTCGGAGATGTCTGCACGCGCTCCTGCAAGTTCTGTGCGGTCAAGACGGGATTGCCGCCTGATTACGACTTGGATGAGCCGCGTCGCGTCGCGGAAGCCATGCGCCGGCTCAACCTCAGGTACGCTGTCATCACCTCGGTCGACCGTGATGACCTGGAAGACGGCGGCGCCTATATTTTCGCCGAGACGATCCGGCGCACGCGGGAAGCTTGTCCCGGCATCAGGATCGAAGTGCTGATTCCGGATTTTCGCGGATCCGGCGACGCGCTCCGCAAGGTAGTCGAGGCGCAGCCAGATGTCCTCGCTCACAACGTTGAAACCGTTCCCAGGCTCTATCGGACCGCGCGAGCAGGATCTCGCTATCGCCGTTCCCTTGACCTGTTGTTAAAAGCAAAATCGTTTGGGTTGCAGATCCGCACCAAGTCCAGCGTTATGCTCGGCCTGGGCGAGAACCGGGGTGAAGTTGTTGAAGTCATGACGGATCTGCGTGTCGCGAGCGTCGACATCCTGACTTTGGGACAGTATTTACGGCCGACCAAGGAACATCTGGCCGTTGACCGCTTCTATACTCCGGACGAGTTTTCAGAGCTGCGCAAGGTTGGGCTGTCGCTTGGGTTCTCTTTTGTGCAATCCGGCCCGCTGGTGAGATCGTCCTATCACGCAGAAAAGCAGGAAGTGGTCCTCAACGAGTCATCGTCTGCCACGATCTGAAACGCAGGTTGGGTGTGCGCTGCTGCAGGGCATAAAACGTTCGAGTTAATCGTGAGGAGGTTCTGCATTCTGTGCTATGATGCAGTCTACACATAGGACTCACGCATTCCTATGACCCTCATTCCGCGCACGATCATTCTCTTGACGTTGTTTTGCGGCGGCGCCGCGGTGCCCTCAAGTGCGCAGATTGCCAGAATCGACTTGAACGGCATTATTGACCCGATCACTTCGGAATACGTGGTGAGAGGCATAGCCCGTGCGAACGCCGAGCACGCCCAGTTTGTCCTGTTGCGCCTCCAAACCCCCGGCGGTCTAGGCGCCTCCATGGAGGAAATGATCGCGGCGATATTGAACAGCGGTATCCCGGTTGTCGCCTATGTGTCCCCGAGCGGTTCATCCGCCGCCTCAGCGGGGTTTTTCATCTTGATGGCCGCGGATGTGGCGTCCATGGCTCCCGGAACCAACACCGGCGCGGCTCATCCTTTGCTGGAGATTGCGGGGTTTCCGATCGAGGGAGGCGAAGCGGGAAAGACCCTCACCGAAAAGATTACGAGCAACGCGACGGCCTATTTAAGGAGTATCACGAGCAAGCGGCATCGTAATGTCGCGGAGGCCGAAAAGGCGGTCGTGGAAAGCAAATCGTTTACAGACAACGAAGCGCTCGACAACCATCTTATCGATTTCGTGGCACGCGATGAGGACGAATTGCTGCGGGAACTTCAGGGCTACAAGGTCGAGATGTTCTCCGGAAAATCGGTCACACTCTCTCCGCAGGGACAGGCAGTCGTAAGCTACCAAATGACGCCGCGCGAAAAGTTTCTGAACACAATATCCGAGCCAAACCTGGCTCTGATTTTAGGAGTGCTTGGCCTTATTCTTCTCTACGTCGAATTCACTCATCCGGGAATGGTCGCTCCCGGAGTGATCGGAGGCATCAGCTTTCTTCTCTCTATCCTTGGTTTTTCGTTTCTCCCAGTCAACTATGTCGGCGTCTTGTTGATCATGTTGGCTGTCGGGTTGTTCATCGCCGAGGTCAAAGTGCAGGGGTTCGGTGTTCTCGGCCTCGGGGGAGTGGTCGCCATGGTGATCGGCATGCTCATTCTCGTCGACAGTCCTGATCCAGCTGTCAGGATCGGACTTGCAACCGCACTGTCCGCCGCGCTTCCCTTCGCGGTGATCTTCATGATCCTGCTGTTTGCGTTGATCAAATCGTATCGCCAGAAGCCGTCTACTGGAAGCGCTGGGATGATCGGCCTGGTCGGCGTCGCAGACAGCGATGTGTTTGCCGAAGGCCGGGTGAGAGTACGGGGAGAGTACTGGCAAGCTCATGCCGCCGCACCTATTAGAGCTGGTACGCAGGTGTGCGTGGTAGGCATCGACAACTTGAATTTGTACGTTGAAGAGGCGAAGAAATAGCAGGGAGTTTGTAGTCGTGTTTTTCCGCTTCCTAACATGGGCGAGGGAATCATGGATACTCAAGAGGCTTGGCTGTTTGGCATTGCGATCGTTATCCTCTATCTGCTGAGCACGATTAACATCCTCAAGGAATATGAGCGCGCCGTTGTTTTCCGCCTCGGCCGCCTCGCGAAAGACGCGTTAGGCCCCGGCGTGATCTTTATTTTCTGGCCCATTTACAAGATCGTCCGCGTCAGCCTGCGAACGGTCACGCTCGAGGTGCCACCGCAGGATGTGATCACGCGTGACAACGTATCCGTCAAGGTGAATGCGATTGTTTACTTTCGAGTGATGAACGCGCCACGCGCCATCGTCGAGGTGGAAAACTATTTGTACGCCACCTCTCAGCTGGCACAAACTACGCTACGATCAGTGCTCGGCGAAGTGGATTTGGATGACCTTTTGAGCAACCGTGAGAAGCTGAACGTCAAGCTCCAGGAGATTCTGGATCGGCACACCGATGCGTGGGGCATCAAAGTGAGTCTGGTTGAAGTAAAGCAGGTGGATCTGCCGCAGGAGATGCAGCGGGCCATCGCCCGGCAGGCGGAAGCGGAACGTGACAAGCGCGCCAAAGTCATTCATGCGGATGGCGAGTTTCAGGCCGCAGCCAAGATTCGCGAAGCTGCCGAAGTGATTGCCGGAGAACCTGTCGCGCTCCAACTGCGATATTTGCAGACACTCGCGGACATCGGGAATGAAAAGAACACGACCATTGTTTTCCCATTGCCGATTGATATTATTCAGACTTGGATCAAAACCAAATCATAGGTTTACAGGACATGGCACAACTCAGCGCCGAATCCGGAAATGAATTCATTCTAGATAATCGCAAGCTCATCATCGGTTTCATGCTGCTCATTGTCATTTGCGGGGCGTTCTTCGTAGTCGGCTTCATGGAGGGGAAGCGCCAGGCCGTGCAAGCACGATCCGAGCGGCCATCATCCGGCCCGGCAGGGACGCCTTCTGAGGCAGCAGCCCGTGCGGTCGCGACGCCGCCTGTGACGCCTGCCAAGAATGGGCCTGCCGAAGATCGTTCCGTACGGGAACAGCTTGATTGGTACAAGACTGTCCAGGGTGGGGATACCGCAACAAGGGCGGTCGCGGAACCATCAAAAAGCGCAGAGGCGGAACCTACCCAAACCGAGAAGGTGACGCGCCCAGCCGCTGTACCCCAGAAGGCGGCTGCTGTGCCGAAAGCGTCATCCGGAGCGGCTGCGTACACCGTCCAGGTCGGAGCATTCCGTCAACGGCATGAGGCGGAGAGCAAGGCCGACGCGCTGAAGACTAGAGGATACACCTTTGTGATCGAGTCTCCTGCGACCCCGGATGGGCTCTTTCTTGTCAAGGTCGGCAATTTCAATTCGCGCGCGGACGCCGTCGCCATGGAACGAAGGCTTAGAAAGGACGGCTTCAGCTGCTTCATCAAGACCAATTGAACGGCCGTACGCATGCAAAGGTGGCAGGACAAGGTCTATTCCGAACAATCCGGATGCCGCAAAAGGAACCGGCTCTTCTGCTTTACCCCTTACTAACAGGGGTTCTGACTTGGGCTTGTTTTCCAAAACTCAACCAGGGTTACCTGGCTTGGGTTGCGCTCGCCCCTCTCATCTTCTTTCTTCTCAAAACGCGCAGAATTCGCGCAGCCTTTTTCGCTGGATGGCTCGCGGGGACCGCTGAGTTTCTCTTATTGCTCTACTGGGTGCCGCCGGTGCTGAGCCACTATGGAGAGCTGCCTGTGCCAGTGGCCTGGGCCTTTCTGCTGTTGATAGCGGCGACCCTTGGGTGCTTTTCCGCCACGGCATGCGCGCTGACGCGGTACGGGATGAATCGCTGGGGCGACTGGATTTTGTCTTTATTCCCCGCGGCCTGGGTTGCTCTCGAATACGCGCGCAGCCTGTTTCCATTCGCAGGATTTCCGTGGCTTCTGCTCGGTTATTCGCAGACAGACGTTCCGACGCTCGTTCAGACAGCGGATCTGTTCGGCGTTTACGGCGTATCCTTTCTCATCGCATGGGTAAACACAGCGCTTCTATGGGCGTGGGTGCAGCGCAGAAAGGGTTCGCAGGTCATCTTGGCGTTATCGAGTTGCGCTGTTTTGTTATCGGCCTGCGCGGCCTATGGCGCGGCTGCGCTGACCCGCTGGGACCGCGTCCAGCCTCAGTATCAGGCAGCGCTTTTGCAGCAGAATCTCTCCGCTGACGAATCGGACGCGGCGCTGGAGTGGAAGTACAAGGAAGGTTACGTCAAGATGGCCGAGCGTCTTGGTGGCCGTCCTATAGACTTGCTGCTTCTCCCCGAATCGCCCTCGCCTCTGATATTTCAGTATGACAAGGACTATCAAACCTGCCTGCGCCAGCTGGCACGACGCTTTCCCTTTGGAATTGTCTTTAATAATATCCGTTTTGAGGAAGTGAGCGGCATATCTGCCTATTTTAACAGTGCGTTCTTTCTGGATGGGGCCGGAGCCGAAGTTGCGCGCTATGACAAGATTCATCTGGTCCCTTTCGGGGAGTACATCCCGTTCAAGCAACTGTTTTTTTTCACCGAGACCATTTCCAAGGATGTCGGCGATTTCATGCCGGGTAAGAATTACGTCATAGCCCCGATGGGAAGCCACGAGGTGAATGCACTGATATGCTTTGAGGCGGTCTTTGGCGATCTCTCACGGCAGTTCATCCGGCGGGGAAGCCAACTGATTATCAATTTGACCAACGACGGCTGGTACGGAGATACATCGGCCCCCTATCAACATCTGGAGATGGCAAGATGGAGAGCCGTCGAAGCCCGCAGGTGGTTTCTCAGATCCGCGAATACAGGCATTTCTGCGATTGTCACTCCTGCCGGCAGGCTTGAAGCGTCGACGGGTCTGCTAAGGGAAGCGGTAGTCACCGGTGGATTCGATTTTCTGGCCGGCGAAACGTTCTATGTGCGGCACGGCGACGATTTGCCTATTGTGTGTGCTATCCTTTGGTCTTGTATTTTAATTGCTGGTTTCGTGATGACCGCACGAGGCCGGCGCTAGGCTCTTGGAGGTGACATGATCGAGGAGTTGCGCGAGAAAGTGAACGCCATCATGCAAAAAGTCGAACAGGTTCGAGGTTATCTTTGATGTAGAACATAAGCGGGCAGAAATCGCCCAGATAGAAAAAAGAGTCGCTCAGCCCGACTTTTGGTCTCGCCACGAAGAGGTTCAATCGATCCTGCAGACGAAGCGCCGCCTCGAGCGCGACGTTGAGCTGGATTCTCAGCTGTCGCGCGACATCTCCGACCTGGGCGCCCTTTTGGACCTTGCCGTGGAAGGAGAGGATGTTCTTTCCGAGTTGGATGCTGAGACGGATCGTCTCGCGCAAGAGATAAAGCAAACCGAAATCCGGACACTGCTTTCCGGTGAGCACGACGACAGTAACGCGATTGTCAGTATTCATCCCGGAGCCGGCGGCACCGAATCACAGGACTGGGCTGAGATGCTGCTGCGCATGTACCTGCGCTGGTCGGAGCGCTCAGGGTACGGGACCGAAATTCTCGACTATCAGCAAGGAGAGGAGGCAGGTATCAAGTCGGTCACCTTTCTGGTAAAAGGTGATTATGCCTACGGCAACCTGGGCGCCGAGATCGGAGTGCACCGTCTGGTGCGCATTTCGCCTTTTGATGCCGCGGCGCGCCGGCACACGAGCTTTGCTTCAGTATTCGTATACCCGGAAATCGACGATAAGATTGAAGTTCAAATCGACGAGAAGGACCTTAGAATCGACACGTACCGTTCTTCCGGGGCTGGGGGGCAACATGTCAACGTGACCGACTCCGCCGTTCGCATCACGCACATTCCCACCGGTATCGTCGTTTCGTGCCAGAACGAGAGATCGCAGATTCGGAATCGGGACATGGCGCGCAAGGTTTTGCGCGCGCGGCTGTACGATCTGGAGTTGGAAAAGAAGCGCAAACAGCTGCAGGCCGTGGAAGATACCAAGTTGGACATCGCCTGGGGCAGCCAAATCCGTTCGTACGTCCTGCATCCATATCGCATGGTGAAAGACCATCGCACCAAGTACGAGACTTCAAACACCGATCGCGTGTTGGACGGCGAGCTTGATGATTTCATATATCAGTATCTGGTCTTTCGCGAGAAATCCAGGAAGCGAGACAACGTGGTCGGGCCGGAGAGCAATTCCAGGGCTGCGAAATGATGAATGGAGAAATCGTGGAAACCGAAAAAAGTACAGGCGTTGCTAAGCAAGCTCTGGCGCAGACGAAGCGACCTGGGAGGCCGGCGTATCACAGCAGGACGTATACGGGTCTCTTGATCTTCGTCATCGTTGTCGGCCTGCCGTTGATCGCCATACCTTCCCTGAGACAACGTTTGAAGACGCGCTTCGACATGATTAGAGCGGCGGTTCGCGGCGAGCAGCTTCCGCCGCCGCCTGCCTTTGCTCGCGTCGGTCAAAATCAGGTGCCGTTTCCCCGCGAATACGAACAGCCGCAGCCTCGCCCCGCCTTTTTGGCAGGTCTGATAGCGCCTCGACAGCACGCATCGATTGTGGTCACAGACCAAGTCGGGGTGCCCACGATCGTCCCCGCGCCGCTCAAGCGAACTCTCGGGTCGCCGTCGCCTATTCCTTCCAAGGGAAAGCCTGGAACGCCGCCCGCGGCACTGGCCTCCGTGCCCGCACAGGCGGAGACGGAAACTGCAGGGTCCGCAAGTTCGGAGCCGGTCTACAAGAAAGGAGAGCGCGAACAGGAGGCTTATGACATCGTGCTAAACGCGAATCAAACCCTGGCAGGAATGGTCAAAGGGAGCGATGCGACGCTCAAATTCCAGGACTGGGCTGCGGCTAACATGGGCGAGGGTTCCTATTACGTGATGGTGACCTTCGCACAAACTGCAGACAATGTGGCCCGCAAATACATTTGGAATGTCAAGGTGTCTTCGAAAGAGGTGACACCACTGAGCTCCTATGCTATGTCCATTTCCAAATAGCGGCCCGCGGGCAATCCAGTCGCCGCGCGGACTGCGTTTGGACGCCTCTGGCGCGGTTCCTCCACTTAGAAAAGACCTTTCCGTGCGTCTAGTATTCCAAAGAATGGTTACGCATTCCCAGAGTGTTATGCCATCTCAAATGCGGACCGCTTAGGAGCGCATATGCAGATCACGATTTTCAGATTCTTGCGCGCATTGCTGATAGGTCTGATTGCTCTGATCTCGCTCGCCGTGCTGGTCAATTACTCGCAGACCGCGCGCCGCAGGCGCGCTGCCGTTAAACCGATCACGCAGATCCTGAGCCCCGAGATGTTGCGGTCGGCAAACAATATTGAGTACTTCGCAAACTCGCAAGGCGGCACCAAGTTTCGCCTGCAAGCTCTGAAACTGCTGGAAAATCGCCAAGGGAAAGAGCTCCTGGAAGGTGTCACCGCAAATGATTTCGACAGCGAAGGAAACGAGGTCAATCACATTACGAGCGAATGGCTCGAATACGACACAATCGGTAAACAGCTGTTCTTCTATGGGAAAGTGCGTCTCCATCCAGGGAAGGGCGTCGAGCTGCGCATGCAGACGCTTCACTATAATTTGAAGGACCAGATCGGCTATTCGGATGACCGTTTTCAGCTCGTTTCGACGCAGGCCGACGGAACGGCGCGGGGAGTCCGCTACGATAATGCCCGCAAGCGCATGGAGCTTCTACACGAAGTTGCATTTGTCGTGCACCGGAGTGCGCCCGCCGCGGATGGTTCCGCTCAGAATCAGGATTATCGCCTTTTTTCTCAGCAAGGGACGTACTCCGAGACGGAGCATACGGTGCGTCTAAACGGCGCGGCCAGGATCGTATCCGCGACCGGCACACTGGCAGGCGACCGGATTACAGCGACGTTCACGCCGGAAGGGAAACAGCTGACGGGTCTCGTCTGCGACGGTAACTCTGTTTACGAATCCGTGTACGGGACCGAATCGAGGAAGCTGCAGGGAGAGCGCATCGAGCTGGGCATCAACCAGGCATCACGTACGCTCGAGAAAATTCTGGTGCACGAACACGCCAGCTTCAGCTCAAATTCTGCCGACGGAGAGCAGAAACTGGATGCGTCGGAAATCCAGCTTGAATTGGATCCGGTAAAAGGGACGCCACGCACGATCCGGAGCCAGGCAGGCATACGCTTCACCGTCGCGCGTGGAGGGCAGAGCACGGTGCTGACCGGTGACTGGATGGAGGCAAATTTCGCAGCAGAAGGAGGTGCCCTGGAAGACATGCATCTTCGCGACCATGCGAGCATGATCATGAACAATGCCTCAGGCCGGCCCGATGAGCTTCAAGCGCAGGACATTCACCTGACGTTCAGCAATTCCGACGGGCGCAGCGTTCCCCGGGAACTGCAGGCACAAGGTTCGATTCAATGGAAATCGCGAAGTGGCGGACCTCCAGGCGGCGCGGCAGGAAGCAGCGACAGATCCCTGAACGCGTCCTCTTTGCACTTGACCTACTCCCAAAACGGAGATTTCCTGGAGTCAGGAACCGCGGAAAACAACGTGGTCTTGTCCGCGCTTCCCTCGGCAACGGCCACGACAGGTCTGGACCAGCGCCTTCAGTGCGATCGGCTTTCATTCGACTTTTATCCCGGCAACAACCGGCTTCGAAGGCTGATTGGTGAGGGTGACGTACGGGTTTTCTATCGCAAACCCGCTGGATCCGGCGGACATTCTTCTTTCGAAGAGTTTCACACCTCGAGTTCGAGCATCCAGGCTCAATTCCGTGAGAGTGACGGCAGCGCAGAATCGGTCAATCAGTCAGGCAAATTTGTTTACCAGGACGCGACGCGAACTGCCAAGGCGGGGACGTGCGACTACGATGCCACCACGGATATGGTTGATTTGCGCAATCATCCGAGCGTTGCGGACTCAGATTCCGCCACCAGTGGCGATGTGATTAGGTACGCGCGCAACCAAGGCTTGCTGACCGTTCAAGATCACGTTCGTTCGATACTAATGTCCACCAGGGATCACACCTCCGGATTTCTTACCACCTCCTCCAGTTCGTCTTCGCCCTGCGTCGTCAGTGCCAATGAAATGCAGTATTGGACCAACGGAAACGCAGTCACTTATACAGGACACGTGCAGTTGCTTTCGGCGACAGGCCAGTTCCAGGCGGATTCGCTTACCCTCTTGGACTCCGGACAGCGCGTTGAAGGCAAGGGAAATGTACGCCATTTGCTATCGGGCACAGCTATGACCAATTCGGATAAGCGCCCCCGCGAAAACGGAACGTCTGCCGCCAAAACTGACGATAAGGCAAAGGTGGTGAAGCAGACCCTCATCCGCAGCGCCCGGTTTCAGTACAACCGGGCTGAAAACCGAATGCACTACGAAGATAACGTGACGCTGGATTCGCCCGACGCCAAAGCAAAAGCGGACAGCCTGGACGCCTTTTTGGATGCCGACGGGACAAAGCTTGAGCGGGCAACTGCACAGGGCAATGTGCTTATTACACAACCGGGCAGGGAGGTAAAAGGCGCAACTGCCGAGTATCTCCTGTCCGAAGGCAAGGTCGTTGTGACGGGAAACCCTGCCACCGGAAGTCTTGCGGAACTCCGTGATTACGTTAAGGGCACGTCGAGGGCCCTTCGATTGACATTTTTTACAGCCGATGATAGGATCGTGCTCGAAAATCGCAAGTAGGCATGTATGATACTGATTGTAAAAGACTTGTGATGAATGACTCCAGATTGCAGGCCTTTGGTTTGGAGAAGTCCTACCGGGGAAGGATGGTGGTCAGTGAAGTCGTCCTCGAACTCCGACAGGGTGAGGTCGTGGGACTTTTGGGCCCCAATGGAGCCGGAAAGACCACGACGTTTTATATCGTAGTCGGGCTGATCCCACCGGATGCAGGCAGGGTTCTGCTGAATGGGGCGGACGTAACCAATCTGCCGATGTATCAGAGGGCGCGTTCCGGAATAAGCTACCTTCCACAGGAACCATCGGTGTTCCGCAAGCTCACGGTGGAGGAGAACCTGAAGAGCATCGCCGAAACGCTGCCGATCTCCGTGGCAGAACAGGGAGAGAGAGTGGCGGGCCTGCTCGAAGAATTTGGAATTGAGGCGTTGCGGCGCCAGGGAGCATATACCCTGTCCGGCGGTGAACGGCGTCGCTTAGAGATTGCCCGAGCACTTGTCCTTACTCCCAAGTTTGTCCTTCTCGATGAACCCTTCGCCGGCATTGACCCTCTTGCCGTCCTTGATATCCAGAGAATCATCAGTCGGTTGAAGGAGCGCGGCATCGGGGTCCTGGTTACCGATCACAATGTGCGCGAAACTTTGAATATCACGGATCGCGCTTATATAATAAGCGAGGGCAAGATCTTGCGTGAAGGCACTCCTGAACAATTGACGAACGACGTGGAGGTTAGGAAGGTTTACCTCGGCGAAAATTTCAGGCTTAACTAAGCGATGAATAATCGGCGACAACAACTGCGTCAATCCCTTGATCTGCGGCTAAGTCAAAGGCTGGCGCTTACGCCGTCTCTGCTGCAGAAAATTGAACTGCTCCAGCTGAATAAGCTGGAATTGCAGGACTTGCTCACGCAGGCGCTTGTCGACAATCCAATCCTGGAGGAAGGCACCGAGGCAGATGTCCCGCGTGATGCAAATCCTGATGAAAAGATGCCGGAGGCGCCCAAGGAATCCGGTGAGAAGGACTCGTTCGAGGAAATCGATTTCGGATACTTTTTCGACGAATATCTGGACACCGGATACAAGAACCGGGAGGTCGAAGACCCTGAAAAACCTTCATTTGAAACGTTTTTGGTGCGCCCTCCTTCGCTTACCGACCACTTGATTTCTCAATTAGGCCTTGCGGATGTCGAAGGTCCTATCGCTGAAATTGCCCAGCAGATCATAGGAAACCTGGATGAAGACGGTTACCTTCTCGTCAGCACGGAAGAGCTCTGTGACCTGACATCCGCGAGTTTAGAACAGGCCGAGGCGGCGCTTCTCCTGGTTCAGAGCTTTGATCCCATCGGCGTGGCGGCACGCGATTTGAGGGAGTGCCTGCTGCTCCAATTGCAGGCACGGGGGCTGAAAGACACTCTTCCTTGGCGCGCTGTCAGCGAGCATATGGCGTTGCTGGAAAACCACAAGTTCAAAGAACTGGCTGCCCGTACGGGTGCTTCTTTTGCGGAGGTGTTGCAGGCGGTCGACGCCATCCAACATCTGATCCCGAAACCGGGCCAGAAGTACAATCCTCAGAGTGTCGCCTATGTTCAGCCTGAGGTGACGATCTCCAAAGTCGACGGAGAATTCGTCATCATTCAGAACGAAGATGGAATGCCGCAGCTGCGCATGAACACCGGCTATCGGGATCTGCTGAAGAGCAACGGTGTCAGTGGGGAAACGAAGGCATTTCTGAGAGAGAAATTCCGTTTGGCAGTGGAATTGTTGCGGAGCGTAAGCCAAAGAAAACGCACGATATATCGCGTATGCGAGGTCATCATCAATCGTCAGCGCGAGTTTCTTGATCGGGGCCCTTCTGCATTGCATCCCATGCTGATCAAGGACGTGGCAAACGAGCTGGGAGTGCACAGTTCGACGATCAGTAGGGTCGTGACCAACAAGTACGTCGACACGCCCCAGGGGGTAATGGAACTACGAAAGTTTTTCACGATGGGGGTGGAGAGTCCTGATGGAGAGGAACTCTCGATTGTGCAGGTAAAACTGAAGATAAGAAAACTCATCGAGGATGAAAACAAAGCCAAACCTCACTCTGACAACCAGATCGGGCAACTATTGCGACGGAACAACATTTTCATCACCAGGAGGACAGTGGCAAAATACCGGGAGCAGATGCAGATTCCCGGCTCGCGCGAGCGGAAGATCGGCTATCTACTCCACGCGGAAAGCTAGTTGTGGCGGCGTCAGGGTGGACAACAGCTTTCTGGCGCGGCCCACCCCTCAGATCAGCTTGAAATCTCAATCGAGAAGGATGGCAAGATGAACGTGGAAATTACCGGGCGGCATGTAGTGATTACGCCTGCGATTCGTTCGTATGTTCTGAAACGTTTGAGCAAGTTTGATAGGCTTTTCGGAGATGGCGTCAGTTTTCACGTCATCATCGATGTGGAAAAGGAGCGGCACACAGCAGAAATCCTCCTCAAATCCAGGCTTCTTGATTTGACTGGCAAGGGTGAGACCGATGATATGTACACATCGGTGGTGCGCGCCATTGACAAACTCGAGCGTCAGGCAATCAAGAATAAGACTCGGCTGATTGAGACAAAACGTCAGAAAGCCAAAGCAAAGTCGGTTCAGAAAAAATCCGGCATCAGCGTCTCGCGGCCGGCGTCGATCCTAAGTAGACCGGGGATCGTTCTTGAGGAGGAGGAAGTGCCCGGCAGGCCGATGAGCGTCGAGGATGCTCTGGCCGAGCTTGAACAGTCTGAGCACCAGTTTGTTGCCTTCAGGAACATGGAGTCAGGATCACTGAGCGTAATATATCGGCGGAGGGACGGATCGATTGGCCTGATTCAGGAGTAGCAGCCGCGAACCGAAATCGTATGTATGCGCAGGAGGGAATTCAACCGGAAGGTGTAACCGTCGAAGAGTTTGCTCTTGCCCCTCAGGTTGGGCTCGACTTCGAAATCCTGTCCGGCATTGCGGGATATGCGAAAAGGATTCGTATCTCTCGCATCCAAAAGCTCGGCATGGCGCTTGCCGGTTTTACCGACTATATCCATTCGGATCGTGTGCAATTGCTCGGCGGTAGTGAGATGAATTACCTGAACATTCTCGACGCTGCCGCCCGACGTGACTCTATTCACCGCCTTCAACGCGTCGAGATTTCCTGCATAGTGATCACCAAGGGTCTGGATGCACCTCCTGAATTGACCGAAATGGCGCGGGCTAGAGACTTTGCATTGTTAAAGACGCCGGCGCTCAGTTCAACATCAATCGAAAAAATCACTGACTACCTGGAAATGCGCCTGGCATCACGCACCACTCTCCATGGAGTGTTCATGGAGGTTTTCGGGCTCGGCATCCTGATTCTTGGAGCATCAGGAATTGGTAAGAGCGAGTGCGCTCTCGAGCTGATTGTTAAGGGACACCGGCTGGTCGCCGACGACAGCGTCGAAATCATCCGGCGTGGAGCCGATCGGCTGGTGGGGGCCGGGGGGCCGGTTCTCAAGTACCATATGGAGCTGCGCGGTCTTGGCATCATAGACATCAAAGAGCTGTTCGGCATTTCCGCAACCGGGAACCCGCACGCCCTTGAATTGGTGGTCCGACTCGAACGTTGGAAACCGGATGGCGTGTATGACCGTCTCGGGATCGATTGTTCTACGATTGAAATTCTGGGTGTGCCGGTGCCGCTTATAGAGATGCCGGTCGCGCCCGGGAGGAACGTATCCACGCTGGTGGAGGTCGCGGCTCGCGCCCAATTGCTCCGCAGGCGCGGTTTTCAACTATCCAGCGAACTCAAGGATGAGCGTGATCCGGTCGGCGACGGCGCGCCGTAGCCCCGGTCGTACTCGAGGGGTTTGGACGAGACATGAGCCTTCAGGAACTGGTGGTAGTTACGGGAATGAGCGGTTCCGGAAAAGGGACCGTTCTAAAATCATTCGAGGATCTAGGTTTCTTCTGCATTGACAATCTTCCGGTCACTCTGATCCATAAGTTCATTGAGGGGATTCATGTAAGCGGCGGCGTTGTGGAACGCGCGGCGCTCGTGATCGATATCCGGGCAGGAGAAAGACTTCGCGATCTCGAGAAAATAATACTCAGTTTGCGGGAGTTCGAGTTCCGCGTTTTTGTTCTCTATCTCGAAGCCCGCGATGAGGTGCTCGTGCGGCGATTCAGCGAGACACGGCGGCCTCACCCGCTCACGACTGACAAGCCTGTTCGCGATGCCATCCGGCTCGAACGCAAACGCCTGCGTGCGGTACGGGAATGCGCTGATGTCATCATCGACACCTCGGAATACTCCATTCACGAAGTCAAGGCACTGGTCATGAGCCGCTTTCGGGAGCATCCCCGGGTGGAGAAACTCATCATCTATCTGGTGAGTTTTGGATATAAGCACGGAGTGCCGTTGGAGAGCGACCTTCTCTTTGATGTGCGCTTCCTGCCGAATCCGTTCTTCGTTTCGGGGTTGCGTATGCTGAGCGGCCGGCACCCGCAAGTGGCAAAGTACATGCGTTCCTTTCCCGAGACCAAGGAGTTCATCAAGCGTGTGTGCAGTTTCCTGGGTTTTCTGATTCCGCTGTATATAAAAGAAGGAAAGGCGTATCTCACTGTAGGTGTTGGATGTACGGGAGGACGGCACCGGTCTGTGTATATCGTGGAAGAGCTGGCCAAGCTGATCAAGTTCCGGAAGGTGACCATCAAGGTCAGGCATCGGGATGAAGCACAGGCACGGCTGGCGCAATCGCATTCTCGATCCTGAGGGAACCTAATGATCGGCGCACTATTGGTAAGCCACGGTCACCTCGCGCAGGAGTTATTGGCTGCTGCTGAGATGATCGTTGGAGAGATTTCGCATATTCAGGCGGTTTCGATCGGCTGGCACGATGACGTCAACGATGCGCGCAGTGAAATTGAGAAGCGCATCGCGGATGTGGACGGCGGCGCAGGAGTGCTCATTCTCACGGACATGTTCGGGGGTACGCCGTCCAATATCGCCTTTTCGTTTCACGAACCCGGAAAACTGGATGTTGTGACGGGCGCAAACCTGCCGATGATCATCAAAATCGCCAGCCAGAAGGAGGGGGAAACTTTAGAGTCACTGGCGCGCTCGGTTTGCGAGCAGGGGCGCTCAAGCATCGCCATGGCAAGCGATTTTTTGAAGACATGATTCAGCTTTCAATCGTTGTGGAAAACAGGCTGGGTTTGCACGCTCGTGCCGCCGCGAAACTGGTCCAATTGGCGTCGCGTTACGGCAGCGACATCTACCTAGCCCGCGAAGGATATCAGCAGGCGATTAACGCCAAGAGCATCCTGGGGGTTTTGATGTTGGCCGCTTCCAAGGGTACGCATCTCGTAGTCTCCATCAGTGGGCCCGATGAGGTCGATGCGGGTGAAGCCGTCGGCGGGCTGTTTGCCGCCAAATTTGGAGAGGAAAGTTGAACGGCACCACGGCTGAAATGGTATTCCACGGCAACGGCATCTCACACGGTGTCGCGCTGGGGAGCGCGCTGAAACTCGACAGCTACAACAGGGTCATCCTGAAGACGCTGCTCGACGACAATCTTGTGGAAGACGAAGTCAGCCGCTTTCAACTGGCGATCCGCACCTCAAAAGAGCAGCTGGAGGGTCTGAAACAACAATTAGCGGAAAAAGTCGGCGCCGAGCACGGCTTCATCCTGGATGTGCACATCTTGATGCTGGAAGACGACAGCCTCATGGATCATATCATTGCCATTATCCGGGGCCAGCATGCCAATGCCGAATGGGCCGTCCGCCAGGCCACAGACCGAATCATGGAGGCGTATAAATCGCTGGACGATGAGTACTTCCGAGAGCGTGTGAGTGACATAGAAAACGTGGTCGAGCGCATCCTATTGAATTTGAGGGGTGATCATCCGGTCCCATGGGCGCCCTTGCCGCAAGACTTGATTGTGGTTGCCCACGATTTCAATCCGTCTGCGTTTGCAACCATGGACCTGCAAAAGGTGCGCGCACTGGCGCTTGAATCCGGAGGGCGCACGTCGCATACCGCGATCATCGCACGTAGCCTGCGACTGCCGGCGGTCATGGAGATCAAGGGGTTTCTTCCCTTGGTGGCCACCGGCGATACGCTATTGGTGAACGGGGACGAAGGCGAACTCGTCTTGAATCCATCCGAGGAGCGCCTCAAAAGGTTGGGTCCGCGGCTCGAACAATCCAAGCTGGGAGTGCCGGAACTTGCCGCATCGCAGGACAGCGCTGCGGTAACCGAAGATGGTGTTCACATTTCGCTACAGGCAAACACCGAAATGCCTCATGAGGTAATGGCTGCGAAGAGATGTGGGGCTGAAGGGATAGGTCTTTTCAGGTCAGAGTTTCTCTTCTTTGCGCATCCGCAGGGTTTTCCGAGCATGGGAGAGCAGCTGGAGACGTATCAGATGCTGGCCCGCGAGATGTTTCCCTATCCTGTGGCGATACGGACGCTGGATGCAGGAGGCGACAAGACTTGGGCTCGCACAGCTCCCTCGCTGGAACCCAATCCGAGCATGGGCTTGCGCGGGATTCGCCTCAGCCTGCGCACTAAGCAACATTTTTCAGCACAAATCGAGGCAATCCTGCGCGCGAGCGCTTCTGGAAAGCTCGAAATCGTACTTCCCATGGTTTCCACCGTCGAGGAACTCTGGGAGGCCAAGAAACTTATCGAGGAAGTACGATTAAGCATCCGTCTGGAAGGAGGCCAGGTACCTGCTCCTGTGCCAGTCGGAGCGATGATTGAAGTTCCGGCTGCGGTTCTGACGCTGGACCGTCTGGCCCGCGAGGTCGATTTCCTCTGCGTGGGGACCAATGACCTGATCCAGTATCTCCTTGCGGTGGATCGTGATAACCCCCATGTAGCCCACCTGTTTCAACCGCTGCATCCCTCGATCCTGCAATGTCTGCGGAGGATCGCGGAAACCGCAACGAATTTGAAGAAGCCGGTGCGGATATGCGGCGAAATGTCCTGCAACCCGTTTTTTGCGGTTCTCTTTCTTGGAATGGGCTATGACCAGCTGAGCATGAATCCCAGGTTCATACCCGAAACCAGGCAAGTCGTTCGCAGCGTCACCGTGCGCGCAGCGCGCAAGATCGTCGATGAAGCCGTGACATTTACCACGGCTGCCGAAATCGCGGAGTTCCTTATTGCGGAGGTTTCTCGCCTGGTGAAGCTGGACCTCAGTTCTTTCGAAAAGGAGCTAAGATCAAGTGGTGCAATCTCTGGCGACACACCGACCCCGGGTTCATCGGCTCTCGCAGAATGAACATCGAGGGAGGAATACCGTCAGGCAAACTGCAGTTGTATGTTCCTTACTCCCGCGCTGGATTCCAATCGCGCATCATACGTTGCCCCGGACGCAGGTGATGTGCGATAATTGAAAGCGTGAAGTCATGCCGAACTAACTCTGCAGTGGCGAGGGACCAAGCAACCGCGCTGGACAGAATAGTGATACTTTGAGCTGGAGGCTGCATCTAATTGAGTGTCGGCATCAATGCACTGATTAAGAATCGCCAGGAGGCTATCATGTCACGCAGATTGCTTCTTCTGTTTCTCGCCTTTAGCTTATGCGGTTTCTACGCGCTCGCCGGATCGCTGGATGATTTCCGCATCGCGAGGGTGTCCTACCTTAACGGACACGTCAGCTTTCAACACACTGACGAGGTAGACTGGACGGCAGCCAGCATCAATATGCCTTTGCAGCCCGGAGATCGCATCTATACAGGAGATAACGGCAGAGCGGAGATAGAGTTTGACGACGGTTCGGTCTTGCGCTTGGCCGAGAAGGCGGATGTCGAGATCCTTACGATGAAAGACCAGCTGATCCAGCTCCGTGTGTCACTGGGATTGTGCTCGTTGATTAATCGCAGCGGTGTCCCCTTCGAGATCGACACCCCAGCGGCGGCTTTTACCACTACCGAAAAGGGCAGTTTCCGGTTTGACATCGCCGAGAACGGCGATTCGGACGGGATTGTTCGCAAGGGAGAGATGGAGGCCACAAATAACAGTTTTTCCAGGCGCGTTCAAGCAGGCGAGGTTCTCCATGTAGCGTCCGCGGAGAATTCGTCTGAAATTCTTGCCCGTTACGATCAGAGAGACGCCTGGGATGATTGGAACGACCGCCGCAATGCGGATGCTACTGCCTCTGCCAGTACCCGATACCTCCCCGACTACGTCTCCATGGGTGTTGCTTCCCTAGATCAGTACGGGAGCTGGCTGACGGTAGATCAATATGGTTCCGCCTGGGTGCCAATGGTCAACGCGAGCTGGTCCCCGTATTCGAGCGGCCGCTGGATCTACCGGGATTTTTGGGGATGGACTTGGGTGTCGGATGAATCCTTTGGCTGGCTGCCCTACCATTATGGCCGGTGGTATTACGCGAACAATATTGGCTGGTGCTGGATTCCGGGGGCGTCTTTTGGATTCCATTTCTGGTCGCCCGGCCTCGTGCGATTCTATGCGGGCGCCGACTGGGTCTCGTGGTATGCCTTGGGCCCGGGGGATTATTATGATGTCAACAACCTCTTCTTCAATAATCAGAACAGGGCCAATCTCTTTTACTTGAACGAATTGCGACTCATGCAGAAACGTGGTCCGAATGATCTTGTAAACCACGGTTCTCCCGGTGCTTTCCGGAGCGTCCGGACGGATCAGTTCGTCAATGGCAACTTGGGACCGAGAGTCGAGCCTGTCAGAGGGCTGACGGACCCGTCGAGGGCTGGACGCCTGGTAACTGGCAGCCTCGATGTGCATCCCACGGCTCGAAGTTTTGGCCAGGTTCCGGATCAAACCGCCGTACGGCCGACTGTCAAGCAGAGGGCAGTCGTGGTCCGGAATGAACCGGTAAACACGCCCCACAACGAGCGCTTTGTTCACATTACGAACCCGCAATACGCGGCGCCCCGTGCAGTAGGTGCCGCGCCTGTAAATGCAGGCCAAAGGCAGCCCACGCGGGACATGCGATCCAACCAGAATTCTATCGGTCGAAACACGGAAGTCATGCCAAACCGTAATGCAACGCAGTCGAATCAGACTGCTCCGTACCGGTCTGGCAGCCAGACAGGAAATAACGCGCAGCAGGCCGCGCCACGGACGCAGCAACCGCCTGCCGGTGCTGCTGGAGCTTCTTCTAGTGGGACACGCAGAATGGAAGTGACTCCGCCGAGGTCGGCTCCATCGGCACCGCCGTCGATGTCCGCGCCCTCTCGACCGTCGGTTCAGTCGTCCGCGCCACCGTCAATGTCCGCATCCCCATCAATGGATAGGCCGGCGGCGACTGCGGCGCCACCCGCGAATTCTTCCGCACCGCCGAGCAACGCTCCGGTGAAGAAGGCGCCGACCTGGTAGGTTGAAAGGCGCTATGGCCTGAGGGTGATCAAACGGGAACCGAGGAACCAAAACGGTTCCCGTACTGGCTGGGCGCGGAAGAATCTGAGTTGTGCCACACTTTCGGTGATCTCAAGGGGTTCTTCCCCGGAAAAGACCTCGAAGCGACGTAACCTTCGAGGTCTTTGCAGTATTGCAGTAGTGTGTCGACTCGACGGCCTGGAACTGATCCATGAATGAATTCCGTAAGCTGCTGCCCTTCATCCGACCATATAGCTTTAGTTTGATCATTTCCTTCGTCTTGCTGGTAGCCTCCGGCCTTCTCGAGGTTGGAACCACAGCTCTTGTGATTCCGTTGTTCGACAAACTCTTTCCAGGGCAAGCAGTCCAGGTGAGCGACGCCTTGCAGCAAAAGCTCGCGATCTTGAGCCGGACATTATCCGTGTTGCCCGGAGATCTTCTCGTGCAGGTCTCGATTGCGCTCCTTTTGTTCACTTTCCTGAAGGGTCTGTGCCTCTACGCATCCAATTACAAAATGAGCTATGTGGGGCAGGGGGTAGTCACCGACCTGAGGAATCACCTTTACCGGCATGTGCTGAGCCAGTCGATGGGCTTTTTTTCACTGAATTCCACAGGGCGTCTGATGTCGCGCATGAACAGCGACGTCGAACAGGTTCAGGAAGCGGTATCCACATCCGTCGCAGACCTCTTTCGCGAGGCTGTCCTTCTCATATCCCTGGTGGTCTGGGTTTTCTGGCTTGACTGGAAGCTGGCCCTACTGTCGTTGACCATCGCCCCCGTAGCGCTCGTGCTCACGATGGTGATGGGGAAGAGAATCCGCCAGGCAAGTCTCAGCAGCAGGGAAAACATTGCCTCCCTGAGCGACCTGATTCAGCAGTCCCTAACGGGCATGCGAATTCTGAAAGCGTTCGGAATGGAGTCCCATGAACAGAAGCGTTTCGAAAAGGTCGCCCAACGCCTTTTCTCCGCCAATATGAGAGCTGCCCGCATTCTGTTCATCAACTCTCCGGCGATGGAAATGGTAGGGGTGACGTGCTTCGTTCCGCTTGTTTTCTATGCATACTATCGGATTTATATAGAGCATACGCTGCTGGCCAGCCTGTTCGCCGGGGGAATCTTCTCCCTTTTTAAAATGTACGATCCTATCCGTAGACTCAGCCGCCTTCATGTCGGATTCAAGCGCGCGTTTGCCTCCGCTTCGCGGATCACCGAATTGTTTGAAACGCATGTCGAGATTCATGATCGGCCTGACCCTCTCATTCTCGAAGGCGTGGAGGATTCTGTCGAATTCAGGGACGTCTGTTTTGACTACCAAGGAAACGGAGATGAAGCGGTCCTCAGGCACATTAATCTTATTGTACCCCGTAACAAGGTCATCGCCTTGGTAGGAAGCAGCGGCTCCGGGAAAACGACCCTGGTGAGTCTGATTCCTCGCTTCTATGACGTGACTTCAGGGGCGGTCCTGATTGACCGGGTGGATGTTCGGGATTACAGCCAGAGTTCGCTGCGCCGGAACATCGCCATCGTCACGCAGGAGACTTTCCTCTTCAACGACACGATCCGAAACAACATCGCGTACGGAGACATCGATTCCTCGGAGGAGAGAATCGTAGCCGCGGCGCGGGCCGCCCTGGCTCACGACTTTATCGAACAAATGCCGAAGAAGTATGAGACGCGAATCGGCGAGCGCGGCCAGAGGCTCTCCGGCGGCGAAAGGCAGAGGATCTGCATCGCGCGCGCGATTCTAAGAAACGCCCCGATCCTCATCCTCGACGAGGCTACCTCGGCCCTCGATTCGGAATCCGAGCAGTTGGTGCAGCGGGCATTAGCCAATCTCATGCAGGACCGGACGACATTCGTGATCGCACACCGTCTATCCACGATCCGGAGCGCGAATGAAATTATCGTCATCGAAAAAGGCAGGATTATGGAGATTGGTACTCATGACACCCTGCTGGAGCGTGGCGGTCTGTACGCCCGGTTTTACAGGCTGCAGACGGACGACCTCTTCGCAGAAGGAGCGGAGATCGTGCGGAGCTCCTAGGCGCGGGCTTGCCTCGAAGATAGCTCTCAGTCCTGCGACTTGCCTGTGACTTTGGGTGATCCATCCGCGGTTCAGACAAATACAGCCAGGGGATAAGCCCATACGCGCAAAGATGAGCTCGCGATCGAACTTGGCCCTGGACCTAGACCTCGACGTGGACGTGGACTATCGAGCGCGACGTAAACTTTCGCAAGGAGGATACTTGCGAGAATCTGTCAAGCACAAGAACGTCCAAGTCCAGATCGAAGCCCGAGTCCAGGTCCACGTGGGAAAAGACGCTTAGGTCAGCCATTATGAGATCAGGCTCCCGGGCCGCAGCTATGCCGCCCCTCGCGGTGTTTGCCACTGTCCAAATTGCAGGGGATCCACGATACAACTTGACGCTTACCCACTGTAAAAGATAAAATAATTGGATTTACGAGGCGAAGGAATTTTCGAGATGATCCAGAGCATGACTGGCTACGGAACGGCTACGCTTCAAAAGGAAGGGGCGGCGCTGTCTGTGGAGATTCGCACCGGTAATCATCGCTTTTTTGACCCGCACGTCCGTCTTGCCCGCGAATACGGCTTCCTGGAACCCGAGATCTCCCAACTCCTGCGCGAGGCCATACGCCGTGGTAGAGTCGATGTCGCGGTTACCATTTATGCGTCGATTCCCGCGGAATGTCTCATTAGTGCCGACACGGCTCGTGCTTATATGAAGGCCGCATCGAGACTGCGGCAGGAGCTTCAGCTGGCTGATTCTCTGGACTTGAAGACGTTGCTCTCGCTACCGGGCGTTGTCCTGAGCCAGAACTCGCCTTCTGAGGAACAGGAGCGAGCTGGACTCGAAATGAAGGATTTCGTGCTGGCGGGTGTGCGCCATGCTCTGGGAACGGTTATTCAAATGCGGCGTCAGGAAGGCCAGGCGCTCGAGGCGGAGCTGGCGGCATACCTCCGCAGCATAAGGCATAAAGTGGAGGCCGTCCGTGCTTGCATGCCCGCCGCGCTGCAGGAATACCAGCAGAAACTGGAAGAGCGCTTGAAACACCTGCTCCAGCAAATGGCACCTGATCCGCAGCGACTGGCTCAGGAAGTAGCGATTTTGGCGGAGAAAACGGACATATCGGAGGAGATCACCAGGCTGGAAAGCCACCTCGATCAGTACGCGGGCATGATGAGCGACGGGCGCGAGGTGGGGAAGAAAATGGATTTTTTGCTGCAGGAAATGCATCGCGAAGTCAATACGGTGCTGTCGAAAACGGGACATCTGGAAGTGACGCGCCTTGGAATCGCACTCAAGGCCGACATCGAAAAGATGCGCGAACAGGTTCAAAACGTGGAATAGTATGCCCCGAAAAGGCAGCCTGATCATCGTCTCGGGCCCATCTGGAGCAGGCAAATCGGCCCTTGCCTCCGCGGTCATCTCGCGGCTGAAGGATCTGCACTTTTCCGTATCCTACACGACACGGGCGCCCCGGGGAGACGAGCGAGACGGCGTGGAATATCATTTTGTGCGCAAGGCGGAGTTTGAGGGACTGATTCGGGGCAACGAGTTTTTGGAATGGGCGGAAGTATACGGAAACTACTATGGTACCGCGCGCAAGTTCATCGACGACACGCTCTCCAGCGGCAAGGACGTGCTGCTGGATGTTGATGTTCAAGGAGCGCGCACAATGCGCAGGAAGCGCCCGGATGCCATCAGTATTTTCATAATGCCGCCGTCCTACCAGGTGCTTCGGCGGCGGCTCGAGAACCGGAAGCTCGACAAGGATTACGTCATTGAGCAGCGCCTGAAGATCGCATGCCGCGAGATTGTTCAGTACAAGGATTACGACTATTTGATCGTCAACGACGACTTTGACGAGTCCGTCAAGGAATTGGAAGCCATTATACTGGGATCCCGATGTCAAATGACTTCGCGAGCCGAGTCAGCCGAAGCGATCGTTGCTACGTTTGGAGGATTGGATGCCGAATATCCCTGAGAATATCGGGTCGAAGTACCGGTTCATTATTATTGCTGCGGAGAGAGCGAAGCAACTTCAGAACAGAGCCAAGCCCAAGGTCAAGATCAGATCGACCAAGCCCGCCAAGATCGCGATGAAGGAAGTGGAAGAGGGCCTGATCAGCTTCGAGGTTTTGCCGATCGAGCCGAAGGAGCAGACCTAGGGGGTTGCCGTGAAAGTCGGGCTGGGAGTTACTGGCTGCATTGCCGCGTACAAGGCTGTCGAAGTAATGCGCGAGTTACAGAAGGCCGGCGTATCGGTACAGGTGGTGCTGACGCGCTCCGCGCGCAGATTCGTCGGTCCGGTCACCTTCGAAGCGCTCTCGGCCCAGAACGTAATCACCGACATGTTCCGGGCGGGACGCAATCTGGCGATCGAGCATATAGGTCTTGCACAAGAGATTCAGTTGCTCGCTGTTGTCCCCGCGACGGCAAATATCCTCGGGAAATTCGCCCACGGAATTGCGGACGATTTCCTGTCCACATTATACCTGTCGTGTCCGGCGCCCGTGCTGATCGCTCCAGCCATGAATGTTGAGATGTGGAAACACCCGGCGGTTCAAGGCAATGTGGATATCCTGCGGAAGCGTGGACACGTTTTTGTGGATCCGGATGCGGGCGTTCTCGCCTGCGGCATGGAGGGGGAAGGCCGGCTGGCGGACGTGAACGCAATTGTGGCGCGTGCGCTGGAAATCCTGCGGCAGGGACCATCATTGGCGGGACAGAGGGTTCTGGTCACCGCGGGCCCAACCATCGAAGACATCGATCCGGTCCGTTTCCTTTCCAATCGCAGCTCCGGGAAAATGGGGTATGCGGTCGCGCAAGCTGCAGAGCAGCGCGGCGCAGAGGTGGTGCTCGTTTCCGGGCCGACGGCGCTTACGCCGCCCGCGCGGGTGCATACCGTCATGGTTCGTTCGGCAGCTGAAATGAGAAGCGCCGTCCTGCAGGTCTATCCACAGGCGGACATCGTAATCAAGGCGGCGGCGGTGGCGGATTATCGTCCTGCGGAGCTGGCCACGGAAAAAATCAAAAAAAAGGCGGCCGCCACAGAGCTCTCCCTCGTGCCCACCGACGACATTCTTGCGGAACTGGGGGTTGCCAAGAAGAATCAGGTCCTTGTTGGATTCACGGCCGAAACGCGCGACCTCATCGCGCGCGCTCGCGAAAAGATGGCCCGGAAGAATCTCGATTTGATGGTTGCCAACGATGTTTCCAGCGGAGTCTTCGGCGCCGATTCCGCGACCGTCCACATCTTCGCTCCAACCGGAGAAGTTGTCACTATCCACGACCGCTCCAAGCTGGAGATCGCCCATCGCATCCTCGATCTGGCGTTGCACGCTCAAAAATCTCGCGGCGCCGGAACGACATCGGCATGAGCCCGGTCCATCCATGAAATCAGGCACCGCAACTATCGTGGGGAGGCCGAACTCCGGCAAATCCACGCTCCTGAACGCCCTCATCGGGCAGAAGATCTCGATAGTGAGCGCGAGTCCGCAGACGACTCGCCGCTGCATTCTGGGCATTCTCACGGAACCTCGCGGACAGGTGGTTTTTGTGGACACGCCCGGAATCCACCGCCCTGAATACCGTATGAACCGAAGGATGCAGCGCAGCGTGACGGACTCACTGCGTAACGTGGATCTAATCCTCCTTATGGTGGACGGCTCGGTTGCGTTCGGGGCTGGAGAGAGCTTTGTCCTGGATCTGGTAAAGCGCGCAGGCATGCCTGCCTTGCTGTTGATCAACAAGATCGACATAATATCCAAGCCGCGTCTGCTGCCGAGAATGAAACGGTACTCGGAGGCTCATGACTTCCTGGACATCATTCCCCTTTCGGCGCGCACCGGGGAAAACCGTGAGCTGATAGTGAACTGTGTCTTTAATCACCTTCCCGAAAATGCGCCGCTCTACGATCCCGAGGAGATCACCGACCGCTCGGAGAGGTTCCTTGCCGCCGAGTTCATCCGCGAGAAAATCCTCGCTTTTGCGCGCGAGGAACTGCCATACACGACAGCGGTGCTCATTCGCAGGTTTGATGAGAGCCGGCGTGACAGCAAGCGTCTCGTCATCGTCGAGGCCGACGTCGTGGTTGAAAAAAAGTCGCAGCAGGGTATCATCATCGGCAAGGAAGGATCACAGTTGCGAGACATCGGGTCGGCCGCTCGATTGGAGCTGGAGCAGTTGCTGGGATGCAAGCTTTTTCTCAGCCTAACGGTTAAAACAGTGCCCAGATGGCGCAACGATGACACCGTGCTGGACGAGCTGGAAGTTTGATCATGAGCGAACTCAAGAATCTCGGCAACGAAATACTCGATCACTTGCGCCGTTATCGCCAGGTGGGTGTGCGCCTGGCCGCCAATGCGCCACGATCGGCCCCACGAAAACCTGTTTCCACCACGCTGCGGCGCGGCGCTGCCGACGAGAGGCCTGCGGTGACGATTCCCAGGACATCGCTTTTCGATGGGCCGGCGCCGATACGCGAGGGCATGAAAGCAATTCGGGCCGATTTGGGAGACTGCAAGAGGTGCAAGCTTGCGCCTACGCGCAGCAACATCGTGTTCGGCGTCGGAGATCCACACGCCGAATTGATGTTCGTCGGCGAAGCTCCGGGCGCGGACGAAGACGCGCAGGGGCTTCCCTTTGTGGGGCGGGCGGGGCAATTGCTAACCAAGATCATCCAGGCGATCGACATGCGGCGCGAGGATGTCTATATCTGCAACATATTGAAATGCAGGCCGCCGTCGAATCGCAACCCGGAAAGCGACGAAATCGCTGCTTGTGAGCCGTTCCTGTTTCGTCAAATAGCCTCCCTCCAGCCGCGCGTAATCTGTGCTCTGGGCACGTTCGCTGCTCAGACCCTGTTGCGGACCAAGGAGCCGATCGCGAGGTTGCGTGGCGCCTTCATGGATTTCCACGGCGCAAAGCTGATGGCAACCTATCACCCCGCATATCTGTTGAGAAACCCGAACGAAAAGCGAAAGGTTTGGGAAGATGTCCAGAAGATCAGGGATTATTTGCTTTCATTGAGAGCGTGACGCAGACACGGGGAATTCCCGCGCGCTGCTCCGCTGGACAAGCGGCGCCGGCACGAAAGTCAGCCGCCGGAACACATCAAGAGCCATAAGAGCAAGCTGAAACATGACCTGCTATGTTGACGTTGCCGTGCCCATGTCGGTGCGCAAGACGTTTGCATATTCCGTTCCCAGGAATCTGGGAAAAAGCGCTGTGGTCGGGGCACGGGTGTTGGTGCCGTTCGGCCGCAAGCTCGTCTCCGGGTTCGTAGTCGCCAGACATGCTACGCCACCGGCCGGCGACTTCCGCATCCGCCCGCTCCGGGATGTGATGGATCCCGCACCGACGATTTCCGAGGAACTGGTGGAGCTTGCGCTCTGGGTGGCAGATTACTATTTTACCTCTCCCGGCGAGGTCCTGCGTGCTCTGTTGCCTGCCGGCAGCCTCACTGCCGGCGATAGAGAAGTGCGCCTGGCTGAGCGCACACAGGAACTTCTCGCGGGCGGTCTGCGGCCCTCCGGACTCGCGCCCAGAGAGGAACGCCTCCTCGAAACTCTCGCGCGCGAAGGCGTGGTTGGCCTCAAGCAGCTCTGCCGGCATGAAGGGCTTCGTGAGGTCGCCCAATGGATCGATGCCAGTGCAAAAAACGGCTGGGTGCATATTGTCGATCGCGTCGAACGCGCCCGCGTCAGCGAAAAGACCCGATTGGGGATCTCGGCGTTGGAGGCTTCGCAGGATGCCATCGCATCGCTGAGCAGCTCCCAGCGTCTGATGTATGAGCAGTTGAAATCAGCTGGCGGTGTGATGAGCCTTCAAGCCGCATTGCGACTCGCGGGTGTCGGGCCGAGCATCGCCAGGACTCTTGAGAAAAAGGGCCTTGCCGCGATGGCTCCCATGAAGGTCGACCGCGTGCCTGTTGAATTGTCGGAGAACGCGACGCGAAACAAGCATGTGCTTACGCCCGCGCAGCAGGCAGTGTTTGAAAAAGTGCGCGGGTTCCTCAATAGCGGCGAAGCCGTGCGCTGCCTGCTCTATGGCGTCACGGGCAGTGGAAAGACTGAGATCTACCTTCGATTGATTGCCGAAGTGCTTCTGCGAGGCAACAGCGCCATTCTGCTGGTGCCGGAAATCGGGCTCACTCCCTTGCTGAGCCGGATCGCTGCGTCTCACTTTCCGGACCAGGTGGCGTTGCTCCACAGCGGCATGTCGGCGGGCGAGCGCTTCGATCAATGGAATCGGATCCATTCAGGAGCTGCTTCCGTAGTTGTCGGGACACGGTCCGCGGTGTTCGCACCGCTCGAGAAGATCAGGCTGATCGTCCTCGATGAAGAACAGGACGCCTCGTATAAACAGGATGTTTCCCCCTGCTATCATGCGCGTGAAGTCGCCTGGCAACGTCTCCAGCGTTGCGGCGGCGTACTCCTGATGGGATCCGCGACCCCGTCCGTCGAAAGCTACCACATGTCACAGGCCGCCGCCGCGATCAGTCCCCTGAGCTTGCCGGAGCGCATCGAGGCGCGTCCACTTCCCGAAGTCAGCGTGATCGACATGAGCATCGAATTCCAACGGCACGGCAGAAGTACGGTGATCTCCGACAGGCTGAAGGCGGAGTTGGCGGAAAACCTGCGCCGCGGCGAACAGTCCATCGTGCTGCTGAATCGCCGGGGTTATTCGCGCTCGCTGCTTTGCCGTGGCTGCGGCAATGTGTTTTCATGCAGCGATTGCAGCATTCCTATGACGTATCATCAGCGGGAGAGCTGTCTGATCTGCCATTATTGCGGCCTGCAGAAGCAGACGCCTTCGGCATGTGACCGCTGCGGAGGGGAGTATATTTATTTTGTGGGAGTCGGAACCGAGCAGCTCGAGGAATTGCTGCGATCGATGTTTCCCGGGGCGCGTCTTGCCAGGGTGGATCGCGATACGACGAGGCCGCGGGGAGCGTTGCGCAGGATGCTGCACGATTTTGAAGATCGCAAACTGGACATGCTGGTGGGAACCCAAATTCTGGCGAAAGGGCACGATTTCCCGGATGTGACTCTTGTGGGTGTCGTCTCGGCCGATGCAGGACTGGCTTTCCCCGACTTTCGTGCGGCCGAACGCACGTTTCAATTGCTGACACAGGTTGCCGGCAGAGCCGGCCGAGGAAGGGTCCCCGGACGCGTCGTTTTGCAGTCATTCTACCCCGATCACTATGCGCTTCAATTCGCGCGCAGACAGGATTACCTCGGTTTCTACGCTCACGAGATCGAGTTCCGCAAGCTGCTGGGTTACCCGCCCTTTCGAAGCTTGGTTCAGATCCTGATCAGCGCCAGCAGCGCGCAAAAGGGCCTGCGGATTGGAGAAAAGGCGGCGGCGGAGCTGAAGGCGAGCGCCGAGAGGCATGGAGCCAAAGCGGAGATCCAAGTGCTGGGACCCGCGGCCGCGCCGCTGGAACGATTGCGAGGGCAATACCGATTTCAGATACTGCTGAAGGCGGCGCCTGGCAAGAAAATGGGTGAGATTCTGCAGGACGCATTTGCGCAGCTGTCCCTACATAAGGTGCCGCTGAAAAGTATGCACGTTGATGTGGATCCGCTGTCTCTGCTATGAGTGACCAACAGCCATGATTCTGGAACACGCCAGATCTCACGCACATTCCGTAACCTCGCGAAGGCTCTCGCTCGCTCTGCTCGTGGTTGCCGTCTGGTTTGTCGCCGAACTGATCGCGGGAATCTACACGAACAGTCTCGCCTTGCTCGCCGATGCCGCGCACATGTTGACGGACTTGGCGGCTTTGTCACTCAGCCTCTTCGCGCTGAAAATCTCCGTTCGCCCTGCGACCACGGAGAAGACTTTCGGATACCTGCGCGCAGAGATCCTGGCCGCCCTCGCCAATGGCGTCATCCTGGTCGTCGTCGGTTTGTTCATTGCGTATGAAGCCTATCGCCGCCTGCGTCAGCCGCAGGAGGTGAAGAGCGTCGCGATGCTGGCGGTGGCTGCTTTCGGGCTATGCACCAACCTGGTGGCAGCGTGGCTGCTCGCCCGTTCCGATCTCGAGAATCTCAACATGCGCGGAGCATTTCTTCACGTGCTGGGTGACATCATGGGGTCGCTGGGCGCCATTGCCGCGGGGATCATGATGATCGCGTGGCGATGGTTTACAGCCGATGCGGCGGTTTCTATGCTTGTCGCGGCGCTTATACTCTACAGTTCATGGCGTTTGCTGCGCGACAGCGTCGACGTGCTGCTGGAAGGCGCTCCGAGGCATGTCGACATGGCCGCGCTTCTCGCGGATCTGGGAAGCGTCGACGGTGCGGTCTCCGTGCACGACCTGCATGTCTGGTCCATTACCTCAGGGCTGCCGGCGATGAGTTGTCATGTCGTCTTGCGGCCTGAGACTGATTCGGCTGCGGCTCTCAAGATGCTCATCGAGCTGATGCGCAACCGCCACCACATCGAGCACACGACGATTCAGATCGAAAAAGAGCCGCGGCCGAAAATGGAGAATCCGGTTCAATTGCGATTCTGAGAAAGTCTCCGGCATTCGGCCCTGCCATCGGCGATAAATGCGTCCGCCTGTATTGCGCGCCCGCGCTGGTCATGGCTCGGGGCTGTCAGGCGGAGGAGGCGGTGGCGGCAGAACGATCGGCGGTTCCGCGGCTGGCGCGTGGTGCGAGATCTTGCGCTTTTCGAAGATCGCGACTCCCAGAACTCCGCCCAACATTCCCATCACCGAAAACACCACCAGAAATAGCAAAGCGGAAAAAACCATGAGAAGAGCCAAGGCGGTGCCTCCCGTCGGCATGGACGCGATGGCTTCGCGAAACGCGGGCGGAAGATTCGGAATATCGCCGAGGCTTCGTCGCGTCTCCTCGAGAATGCCCCCGCCGGCGCTGCGCAGAAGGAGCATCGGTATGCTAAACAGAATGTAGACCATTCCTCCGATGCTTCCCGTGAGCAAACCGAGGCCGGCGCCACTCCCCAGCGTCACCGCTGCCGGAGCGCTCTTTACGTAAAGGTTGGCAGCGAGTATGCCGCCGCCGATCACCCATGCACAGCAGACGCAGTTGAAGGCCTGGATCAAAGGGAGAGCGGAGAGTATCCCCAGCAGGATGCCGCCGATCAACGCCGGTTTCAGAATTCCATGATCATTCATGATGTGCCTCCCAGTGCGCCCATGCCTTGATGCTTCCTCCGAGCGTCTTCACTCAACTCGGCCAGTGCCGGCAATACAAGGGATGAGAGCATGGCACCAAAAAGCAAACCCGTAAGACAGCGACTGACAGGAGTATTGGCCCATATGCCGCTGAACTGCAGCATGGCATCTATCAGCAGAGGCGCAACACCGCAAATCACCCAAAGCCTCCGCAGGCGTGGCGATTGCAAAATGCTATTCCATGCAAAAGGGACAAGGGAGCCCAGCAACAGGCCAAAATAGATCCCCGAACAGCGATGACATACCGCCCACGGATGTCCGAAAATTGCAAAAGACCGTGCCGGGATCTGATGACAGACCGGCGAAAACAGCGCGTACAGCAAGGCTGCGGCCCACTTGTGTCCACTTGCTTGAAGCAGCGGGGCTGCGAGAAATGCGATGCAGACGCAGATCCAGAGGACTACAGCAGAGGTTCGAATGGATAGCGGAATCGTGCGCGGCCCGGAGTGTTTCATAGACGAGCCGGCATTATACCCGACTGTACGGCGGGTTTTCAAAAGCGTACCGCATGCAAGAACAATCGTCGTCTCAAGGCAACAAGGCGTCTGAATACTATACGTATCATACGAACGGCTTAGGAATAAAAATGATTTCATCTATGAGCCGCCATTTTCCCTTGCTACGACGGCAGCCGTGAGCAGTCAGAATGCGTTTTTCACGCGATTCCAGCGGGTGAATTAACGCAGCCCGAAGCCTCAGGTTCCACAAGCTTTTGTATAAACAACTGGTACTGGCACTAAATCTTGTATAAAATCTGGAAATACTACTTGACAGTATATTTTGATTTTATTATACAAAAGGGGACATTGGAGAGGTTGGATGCGAGTCGGACTGACATATAACTTGAAGCGTGGCGAACCTGAAGAGGGGCAGGAACCTCCAAGTAGCAGCCGGGAGGCTCAGGCAGAGTGGGACGAGCCGGAAACCGTCCATGCGGTCATAGATGCCATACGGGAACGCCACGAAGTCCTGCCGATTGACGCCGCAGAAGATCCCTACAATGCCTTGCGCGAGGCGCGGCCCGACATTGTATTCAACATGGCGGAAGGAACATTCGGACCCTGCCGTGAAGGTCACATTCCCTCGATTCTCGAGTTTCTGAACATCCCATATACAGCCAGCGACCCATTGACGCTGAGTGTCTGCCTCGACAAGTCGCGTGCCAAGGAGATCCTCGCGTATCATGCGCTGCCGACGGCCCGCTTTCGTGTTGTTTCCAGCGTGGAACCTTCGTTCAACACCCTGCACTTTCCACTTATGGTGAAGCCGCTCTTTGAGGGTTCGAGCATGGGCATCCGGAACGATTCGGTGGTTCAGACACACCAGGAGCTGCACGCCAAGGTGGAGTGGGTCGTGCGGCGATTCCATCAGCCGGCCATTGTGGAAGAGTTCCTGTCGGGACGAGAGTTCACGGTTGCCATCCTGGGAAACGGCGTGGAAGCCCGGGCACTCCCGATGGTTGAGGTGCGGTTCGACTCGCTGCCGGCAGGGGTGAATCCCATCTATTCTTATGAAGCCAAGTGGGTATGGGATCAGAGTTCCAAACCGCTTGAGATTTTTAGCTGTCCGGCGAAGATAGACGAAAAATTGCGAGCGGCGATCGAGCGCATCTGTCTGGAGGCTTATCGAATCCTGAGATGCCGGGACTGGTGCCGTATCGACGTACGCCTCGATTCAGCGAACCGTCCGCACATTCTTGAATTGAATCCGCTTCCCGGAATTCTTCCGCGGCCGGAGGACAACTCCTGCTTTCCGAAAGCGGCTCGGGCGGCGGGCATGTCGTACAACCAACTGATCAACGAAGTCCTTGACATTGCTTGCCGGCGGTACGGAATCTCCTGATGGCACGATCAGACTGCATTATCCTTTATAACGCCTCTACCGTCAGGCAGATGCCCTCTTCGGAAGAGAAGATCTATCCGGCAAACCTCCTGCGCGAAGAGGCCGGCGCCATCGAAGAGAGTTTGCGCGAGCTCGGCTATGCGCCTTTAGTGCTTGCCATCGATTACTTCACGAAAGATCTCGTGGCAACGATTCAGCGCGTCGCTCCCAAGTTCATCTTCAACTTGTGCGAAGAGCTTCAGGGAGACTGCGAACTGGAGATGTGTATCGCCGGATTATTCGAGCTCATGAACATTCCGTACACGGGCTCGAGACCGTTGGCGCTCGGTCTGGCGTTGAACAAATTCCGCGTCAAACAGGTGCTGCGTGCCGCCGGCATCCCTGTGCCGCGAGGCTTTCTCTGCCCGATCGGACAGCAGCTCAAACCCCGGGCTCTGGGCCGTTTTCCTGTTTTCGTGAAGCCGGTCCACGAGGACGCGAGCCTAGGAATCAACGCCCACTCGGTCTGCCACGATTTCACACAGCTCGAGAGACAAGTCTCATACATCCATCATGTTTATAACCAGGATGCGCTCATCGAGGAATTTTTGGAGGGCAGGGAGTTCAATGTTTCCATTCTGGGCGGACAGATCGCTCGGGTGCTCGCAATCTCCGAGATCGATTTCAGCAGCATGCCTGATGGCGAACCAAGAATCGTGAGCTATCGTGCAAAGTGGGACGAAGAGAGTAGCGTCTTTCAGTGCAGCGTTCCGGTCTGTCCCGCGGAGATCCCTCACCGCCTCGAAAGCCGGATCAAGAGCATCGCGATGCGTAGCTTCCAATGTGTAGGGTGCCGTGACTACGCCAGGGTGGATATGCGCACGGATTCCCTTGGGAACGCGTGCGTGATGGATGTCAATCCTAATCCGGATCTTTCTCCGCACGCGGGATTCTTCCGCGCGGCGCGGGCGGCGGGCATGACTTACACTGACATGGTCTCGCACATCACTCAATCCGCATTGGAGCGAGTGACAAAGGCTCCCTCGACGGCATATGTCTTCTCCTGACTCTCATATACACTCGATTCGCAATCTGGAACCGCGCGATCGCGCCGCGATTGCGAACATCGTGCAAAGTGTCGGCAATTTCAATCAGGCAGAGATCGAGTGCGCTCTCGAACTGGTCGACGCATGCCTGAACGATACCAATCAGAAGGACTATCGGATCGTCGTGGATGAGATCGCTGGAGAAGTCTGTGGCTATGCATGCTGGGGACTGGCTCCGCTTACCAAAGGAACATTTGATCTTTATTGGATCGCCGCGCATCCCGGAGCTCAGGCACGCGGCGTCGGACGCGCCTTGATGGCGCACGTTGAAAACCAGGTGCGCGCGGAGAATGGCAGGCTCCTCATAATTGAAACTTCCTCCAAGGAATCATACGGGAATACCGTGGGATTCTATCGCCGCTTGGGATATGAAGAGGCGTCGCGAATACGGGATTTCTACGACGCGGGTGACGATAAGCTGATATTTGTAAGGAGATTTTCCCGGTAAGGAGAATTGTTGTCCATGAAACAGTGGATGCTTGACCTGCGCAACAGCGTCACCAATGGGGAAACGGTCTGCGAGGACTTCGACGCCGAAAAGGATGAAATCGACGTCGTCCGCGATGTCTATCCAATGCGGATTCCCCGTTATTACTACAACCTGATCCGCGAGAAGGGGGATCCCATCTGGATGCAGTCGGTCCCCTCGATCCAGGAGCTCCAGGACATGGACGCTCCCGAGGATCCGCTTCATGAGGATGAAGACAGCCCGGTCACCCGGCTTACCCACCGGTATCCAGACCGCGTCCTTCTGCTGATCACAGACCGCTGCCCCATGTATTGCCGGTTCTGCACACGCAAACGAATGGTGGGACGAACGAGCGATATTACGGAGCGCACCATCGCAATCGGTATCGAGTATATCCGCGCTCACAAGGAAATCCGCGATGTCCTGCTCTCGGGCGGCGACCCGCTGATGGTCAGCGACGAAAAGCTCGAGAGCATTATATCGAGGCTGCGTGAAATCCCTCACGTCGAGATCGTACGCCTGGGAACCAGATTCCCTTGCGTTCTCCCGAGCCGGATTACGGACGAGCTTTGCAACATGCTCAAGAAGTACCATCCGATATTCGTCAATACACACTTCAACCATCCGCGCGAACTCACTCCGGAAGCCAGAGGCGCGTGTGAGCGTCTGGCAAACGCGGGCATACCCGTCGGTTGTCAGACCGTGCTGATGAAGGGTGTCAACGACGATCCTGAGGTGATCAAGGAGCTGATGCACAAGCTCGTGATGGCCCGCGTGCGGCCGTATTACCTCTACCAGACCGATCTCACGCGCGGCACCAACCATTTCCGCACACGTGTTGAAATGGGGCTGCAGATCATCCAGGCACTCCGAGGACACACGAGCGGATTTGCAGTCCCCCAATTCGTCATCGATGCTCCCGGCGGCGGCGGCAAGATTCCCTTGATGCCCGAGTATGTTGTGGGCTTCGACGAAAAGGAAATTGTGCTCAGAAACTTCGAAGGCAGACTCTTCCGTTACCCGCAACCCACGGAAGAGTATGTTCGCGATGTGCGCGAAATCGAAGTGATCAACTTCTAGCGATTGCAGGTTGACGATTGACGATTGAAAGCCGGGCAATGCTCCCCGCCCCTGAGCCCGCCAGCTTTCAATCGTCAATCTGAGATTGTCTGTTTTTTCAATTGCCGCACCGGTCGCCCGTACGCTGGGGATCGAGTAACATTCCAGCAACATTGGCTTGCCTCAGCCGCGACAGGCTGGTAATCTTGCCCCGTCATTTCCGGGAAATCAAAGACGCAATCGAGTCAAGATGGGGAACGTATGAAATTTATATTTGTGACGGGAGGCGTGCTTTCGTCGCTTGGAAAGGGGCTGGCCAGCGCTTCGATTGGATGCCTGTTGGAAGCGCGCGGATACAAAATCAATTTCCTCAAACTGGATCCCTACATCAATGTCGATCCGGGTACGATGAGCCCGTTTCAGCACGGCGAAGTCTATGTCACCGACGATGGCGCCGAGACCGATCTGGACTTGGGACACTACGAGCGCTTCACCACTGTGCGCTTGACGCGTGACAATAACTCGACGACCGGAAGAATCTACCTCAATGTGATCGAGAAGGAACGCAAGGGCGAATTCCTGGGCAAGACCGTACAGGTCATTCCGCACATCACTAACGAAATCAAAAACACGATTCGCCGCGTAGCACAGAATGTCGATGTCGCAATCGTTGAGATCGGCGGGACCGTAGGAGACATTGAAGGTCTGCCCTTCCTGGAATCGATCCGCCAATTGAGGAATGAGGTGGGTCGTGAAAACTCGCTGTTCATCCACCTGACGCTTGTGCCCTTCATCGGCACGTCGGGTGAATTGAAAACCAAGCCGACACAGCACAGCGTCAGGGAGTTGCGAGAGATCGGTATTCAACCCGACATTCTGCTCTGCCGCACAGACCGGCTGTTGCCGCGCGACATCAAGGCAAAAATCGCACTGTTCTGCAACGTTTCCGAAAAAGAGGTGATCACTGCTCTCGATGTCAAAAATATATATGAGGTTCCGCTGGTTCTCCACAGCGAAGGACTCGATGGCGCTGTCGTGCGCTACCTGAATCTTCCGGCGCATGAACCCGATTTGAGCCCTTGGGAAAATCTGATTCACCGACATCAGCATCCGCAGGATCTGGTGCGCATTGGCATCGTCGGCAAGTATGTGGAATATGAGGATTCCTATAAGAGCCTGAATGAGGCACTTTACCATGGTGGATTGGCACATCGTGTGGAGGTCGTCCCCAAATGGATCGAATCCGAGGGACTCCTGGACGAGACGCTGGATGAGCAACTCTCGGAATACGATGCCATCCTGGTTCCGGGCGGGTTCGGCAAACGGGGCATCGATGGTATGCTGCGCGCGGTCAGGTTCGCGCGCACGCGCAAGGTGCCGTTCTTCGGCATCTGCCTGGGAATGGAATGTGCGGTGATCGAATTTGCACGCAGCGTCTGCGGGCTGCAGGCCGACAGCTCTGAATTCGATGCGGCTGCGCCCCATCGCGTTTTTTACATGCTGCGCGAACTGCTGGGCACGGATATCATGGGTGGAAACATGCGCCTGGGCGCCTTCCCATGTGTTCTCGACGAGGACTCTCTCGCCTATCGGGTCTATGGGAAAAAGGAAATCTCCGAACGACACCGACACCGTTATGAGTTCAATCGGGAATATGAGGATATTCTTTCCAGTTACGGCATGAAGTTTTCGGGGAATTCGCCCGACCGCAACTTTGTTGAAATGATGGAACTGCCAGGACACCCGTGGTTCCTGGGTTGTCAATTCCATCCCGAATTCAAATCCAGGCCCCTGGAGCCTCATCCTCTGTTTGCCGGCTTTATCGGCGCTGCGCTGCAGCATCGGTTGGAACGAAAGTCGGTGCAGCGGGCGCCGCGCGAAGTGGAAGTCAAGGATGCCCGAGCCTAGAATCCAGCACTGCAGCGAAACCTCATGAATCCGGTCACGATTGGCAGCTTGAAACTGAGTCGCGGCGGGCCACCGTTTTTCGTCGCTGGACCATGCGTGATCGAGAGCGAAAAACACTGTCTCAAGATCGCTGAAAGACTGGCGGCAATCGCGGAGCGAAGCCGCATCCAACTGATCTTCAAGGCCTCCTACGATAAAGCCAACCGCACATCGGCCGGCTCTTTTCGCGGGCCGGGTCTGGCAGAAGGACTGCGGATCCTCGAAAAGGCGCGCGCCGTCAGCGGGCTTCTCATTCTGAGCGACGTGCACGAATCCGCGCAGATCGGCGCCGCAGCGCAGGTCCTGGATGTTCTTCAGATTCCAGCGTTTCTCTGCCGGCAGACAGATTTGATTCTCGCCGCTGCGCGCAGCGGCCGCGCCGTCAATCTCAAAAAGGGCCAGTTTCTCTCTCCTCTGGAAATGCGCAACGTTCTTGAAAAGGCGCTGTCGACAGGTAATCGCAACATTCTGTTGACCGAGCGTGGAACTTTTTTTGGGTACAATAACCTTGTGGTCGACTTTCGTTCTCTCGTCATCATGCGATCGTTCGGGCAACCGGTGATTTTTGATGCCACCCATAGCGTGCAGACTCCGGGCGGGGCAGGCGACCGGTCCGGTGGACAATCTGAGTTCATTCCTCCTCTGGCGCGCGCAGCCGTAGCTGCAGGAGTGGACGGGCTTTTTTTCGAAGTGCACGATCATCCCGAGAGAGCGTTATCGGATGGACCCAACGCGCTTCGTTTGCGCTCATTTCCGCGGCTCGTGCAGGATCTGCTCGAGATTCACGCCACAGTTTGGAGAAAATCATGACCCTCCCGGCCGAGCCTGGCGGCGATCCGATAGCCACTGCCATACGAGTCTTGGAACTTGAGGCTGAAGCTGTGCGTGCTCTGGCTGCTCGCCTGGACTCTTCTTTTGTGCGTGCCGTGGAGGTTGCTGCTGCGTGCACTGGAAAGATCGCGGTCACGGGAATGGGCAAATCCGGCATCGTCTGCAAGAAAATCGCCGCCACCTTGAGCAGCACAGGATCGCCGGCTATTTTCCTGCATGCAGCGGAAGCACTGCACGGTGATGTTGGCCTGCTGGGAAAAAACGATGTTGTGCTCGCAGTCTCAAAGAGCGGAGAAACCAGCGAGATCCTGCAGATTCTCAACGTCATCAAAAGGCTCGGCCTGCCGCTGATCGCCATGTCCGGCGACGCCAACTCCTCATTGGCGCGCCTTGCCGATGTGCACTTGAATGTGAGCGTGGTCGACGAAGCTTGTCCTTTCGGACTGGCTCCCACAACCAGCACCGCGGCGGCGATGGCCATGGGGGATGCACTAGCCATGGCCCTGATGGAACGAAAGGGTTTTCGCCTGGAAGATTTCGCGAAGTTTCATTCCGCGGGCAGCATTGGCAAAAAGCTGCTCCGCGTTGGCGACCTCATGCATCGCGGCGAGCAAGTACCTCTGGTAAGCATTTTGACGCCGATGAGCGAGGTGATTTACGAAATGTCACGCAAGTCCTTGGGGATGACGGCCGTAAGCGACGAAAATGGAAAGCTCGCGGGCGTGATCTCCGACGGAGATCTGCGCCGGCTGCTGCAGCGTTCGCCGGACCCGCTGCACCAGCGGGCAGGCGATTGCATGACTCGAGCGCCCAAGACCATTGCGGCAGAACAGCCGGCCACGGCAGCGCTCGCCCTGATGGAGGAGCTAAAAATCACCAGTCTGGTGGTCATCGACAGTAACCAAAAGGTGGTGGGGATCATCCATATCCACGACCTGTGGCGCACGCAGATGTTCTGAAGCATTGACTTGGCGAAGCCTGATTCGCTAATATGAATGCGGCTTGGAGCCTTGCGGGAGTAATTCAGCGGTAGAATGCCAGCTTCCCAAGCTGGACGTCGCGGGTTCGATCCCCGTCTCCCGCTCCATAGAATCAACAACTTACAGACCTCGGGTGACGTCCTTTGCACCAGTCTTACTGCACAATTCGGATCCGGCGTATGCGAGTGAGAACCGCCGGACCGACGAGGTTCAACATCCTGAGGTGTGCATAGCCTGTTCGAGGCTGAGGTCCGGCTGCACGTAGACAGCGCCACGTGGATCGGCACCTTGTTGACGGCGGCGGCCCCAAGCATCCCTGCGAGGTTCGAAGCGGGCAAGCCAGTAGGACTGCGTTCTAGCGACTACTCACCGACTCCAGCGCCGGGGCGCCTGGCGAGCGAAGGGTCCGAATATCCCGCATCGGTGGTTGGCCGAAGAGACGGCTGTATTCGCGATTGAATTGGCTGGCACTTTCGTATCCGACTTCAAAGGCCGCACTTGCGGCGTCCAGACCATCGATGAGCATGCGCCCCCGCGCTGCCTGCAACCGAAGCTGCTTCTGATACTGAAGAGGACTCATGGCGGTCAGCGTCCGGAAATGGTTGTACAGCGTGGACAGGCCCATACCCGCGATTTGTGCGAGATCTTCCACCCGTAGGGGCTTCGCATAGTTCGCCCTGATCCACGCGATTGCCTTTGCTGTGCGGTGGCTCTGATCTCCCAGCGTTGCAATCGCTCGAAGGCGTGCCCCCTCCGGCCCCCGAAGAATTCGGTAAATGATCTCGCGTTGAACCAGGCCGCTCAGAAAGGGAATGTCCTGCGGAGTGTCCAGTAGGTCCATAAGCCGGCAGCAAGCACTCAAGAATTCCACCGTAACTCCACCGGTCGCCATGGCAGGACTTTCAGAGGGCGCCTCAGCCACCTGAATCTCTTCCCGGCTGAGAAGTTCCCGGATCACGGGCATTTCGAGCCTCAGCGACATCGCTAGACAGGGTACCTCTTCACTGGCTTCGGTGATCTGGCTGACAACAGGCAAATCGAGCGACGTCAGCAGGTATCGCGACTCACCGTAGGTAAAAGTGGTTCGTCCGAGGTCTACCCGCTTTCGCCCCTGGGCGATCACGGTAATGCCAGGTTCGTAGGTTGCTGAACAAGGAGCGGTCGGGGCGGTCCGTCGGTGGAGCGTCAGGCCGGGAATTTGCGTTGCCCGATTCTCTGCCGAGCCCATGTGCGCGGCAATCTTGCGGGCCAGCTCGGATAGCAATTCGCGAGCTCGGCCTGGTAAAGGACTCTTGTTCTCTTTGCGGTCTGTCATAGCAATGGCTCAGCTTACCTCTAACCTAGGATAACCGCTGGGCTCTGCGACGCATAGATATTTCTCAACCGCAGAGAGAAATAGGCAATTAATCGGGAGGATCAGGATACCGCCTCCGGCGCGATCGATCCTAAGCTAGAGAAGACAGAAACGGTTCCGAAGGAGAAATTATGCAGAAGCGCAAATTGGGAAAGAGTGGCCTCGAAGTCTCGGCTCTCGGGCTCGGCTGCATGGGTATGAGCGCCAACTACGGCCCGGCGCCGGAAAAAGGGGAGATGATCACCTTCATCCGCACTGCGGTGGATCGTGGCGTGACCCTCTTCGATACCGCCGAGGCTTACGGCCCCTTCGTCAATGAGGAACTGGTGGGCGAAGCGCTTGCGCCCTTCAAAGGACGGGTCGTCGTCGCGACCAAGTTCGGCTTCGACATTGATCTCGAAACAGGAAAGCGTAGCGGCGGTTTGAACAGCCGCCCAGAGCATATCAAGGCGGTCGCCGAGGCTTCACTGAAGCGCCTGCAGGTGGATTCGATAGACCTGTTCTACCAGCATCGTGTCGATCCGAACGTGCCGATCGAGGATGTCGCCGGTGCGGTCAAGGAACTGATCAAGGCAGGCAAGGTCAAGCATTTCGGCCTTTCCGAGCCCGGCGGCCAAACGATCCGCCGTGCGCACGCGGTCCAGCGCGTCACAGCGGTCCAGAGTGAGTATTCCCTTTTTTACCGGGGCGCGGAGGCGGAAATCCTGCCGACCGTCGAGGAACTCGGCATCGGCTTCGTTCCGTTCAGTCCTCTGGGGGCAGGCTTTCTCACCGGCAAGATAAACGAGAACACTCGGTTCGATAGCTCCGACTTCCGTTCCACTGTGCCCCGCTTTGCGCCGGAAGCGCTCAAGGCCAATGCGGCCTTGGTCGATTTGCTCCGGGAGGTTGGGGCGGCAATAGGCGCGACGCCTGCGCAGATTGCCCTGGCGTGGTTGCTTGCCCGGAAGCCCTGGATCGTCCCCATCCCTGGTACTACTAAGTTGCACCGTCTGGATGAGAATCTCGGCTCGCTTGCAGTCGAGCTCACCGCAGCCAACGTGCAGCAAATCGACGAAGCCGCCTCGAAGATCACGCTGGAAGGGGCTCGTCTCCCGGAAGGAGCGCTGAAAATGACCGGGCGGTGACCTACGACGCTAAAGCTCAGCAAACAGCGTTGGTCGGACCTTTAAGTCAAACATAGGAGTTCAGAAGATGCAAAAGCGCAAACTTGGAAAAAGCAACCTGGAAGTTTCAGCCCTTGGGCTCGGTTGCATGGGAATGAGCGGTTCCTACGGCCCGCCCAAAGATACGCAGGAGATGACCTCTCTTCTCCGGGCAGCAGTTGAACACGGCATCACGTTCTTCGACACCGCCGAACTCTACGGCCCGTTCGTGAACGAAGAGCTCGTGGGCGAAGCGCTCGCTCCCTTCCGTGGCCGAGTGGTGATCGCCACCAAGTTCGGGTTCGACCTCAGTCCTGGTTCCGATCCCCGCGGGACGACGGGTTTGCCGGGCCTGACCAGTCGACCAGATCACATCAAGAAAGCTGTCGAGGGCTCGCTCAAGCGGCTCAAGGTCGGCGTCATCGATCTGCTCTATCAGCATCGGGTTGACCCGAACGTGCCAATCGAAGACGTAGCGAGAGCGGTGAAGGACCTGATTCAGGAAGGGAAGGTCAAGCACTTCGGCCTATCCGAAGCAGGAGTGCAAACGATCCGTCTCGCACACGCAGTCCAGCCGGTCACTGCCGTCGAAAGCGAATATTCGTTGTGGACAAGGACTCCGGAGAAGGAAGCGATACCGACTCTTGAGGAACTCGGAATTGGCTTTGTCCCGTACAGCCCGCTGGGCAAGGGCTTCCTCACGGGCAAGATCGACGAAAATGCGAAGTTCGCCAGCTCCGACTTTCGCAGCACCCTGCCTCGCTTCACGCCGGAGGCGCTCAAGGCGAATCAGGCGCTGATTAGTCTGCTCGGCAGCATCGGGAAACGGAAGGAAGCGACACCGGCCCAGATCGCACTCGCCTGGCGGCTGGCACCAGGATCGATACGATGCGGGTAAGCCTCATACGGTTTTAATATTAGGCCTAATATACTCATGACGATGAGGAGAATAGCGATGGCTCCCAATGAGCAGGCGCGCAAGAACCACGACGAGCTGTTTCCCGGCCACGTCTCCACCTTGGCGGTGACCGACCCCGAGCTCATCGAGACCTTCGACAACTTCGCCTTCGACGAGGTGCTCCGTCACGGCAATCTGGACGCCAGGACCCGGCTGATGGTCCAGCTCGCGTCGATGATTGCCTCACAGGCGCTGCGCGAGTACCGCGTCATGCTCGGCGCGGCGCTCACGGTCGGGGTCACTCCGGTGGAGTTGAAAGAGATCGTCTACCAGGCGGTGCCGTACGTGGGTATGGCGAAGGTCTTCGACTTCATCCACGCCACCAACGACGTGCTCACCGAGCGAGGCGTTGAGTTGCCTCTGTCGGGCCAGTCCACGACAATGCCCGAGAACCGCATGGAGAAGGGCCTTGCGGTGCAGAAGCAGATCATCGGCAGCGATGTCGTCGAGAAGCTTTACTCCTCCTCGCCCAAAGACCAGCTGTACATTCAGCATTACCTGTCGGCCAACTGCTTCGGCGACCACTACACGCGCACAGGCATCGACGTGCCTACACGCGAACTGCTCACCTTCAGCATGCTTGTCTCGCTTGGTGGATGCGAAGCACAGGTCAAGGGGCATGTCGCCGCAAACCTCAAGGTTGGCAACAATTGCGCACGGCTGATCGATGTGTTGACCCAGTTGCTCCCATTCATCGGATATCCCCGCACGCTCAACGCGCTGCGGGTCGTCGATGAGGTCACCATGACGCCGAAAAGCAAGGAGACGTTATGACCATTCCCCACATGACCGTGCTGGTCGTTGGTGCGACCGGTAGCATCGGGTGCCTCGTCGTCGAGGAAGCACTCCGTCAGGGCCATACCGTGCGTGCTCTGGTGCGCACCCCCGGCAAGGCCCGTCGGCTTCCCCCAAAAGCGCAGGTGGTCCCCGGCGACGTCACCCGCCCCGACACGCTTCCCGGTGCGGTGGACGGTGTCGACGCTGTCGTGTTCACCCTCGGCTCGGACGGAGCCGGAAAGGTGGGGGCTGAGAGTGTCGATTACGGCGGCGTGCGCAACGTCCTGGGTGCGCTGGGTTCGCGGACAGCGCGCATCGCGCTGATGACCTCCATCGGAGTCACCAACCGCACCGGCGCCCACAACCGCGCCACCGAGGCCCACGACTGGAAGCGGCGCTCCGAGAGGATGGTGCGCGCCAGCGGACTGCCGTATACGATCGTGCGACCCGGATGGTTCGACTACAACGGTCCGTACGAGCACCAGCTTGTCCTCCTGCAGGGCGATACACGCCAGGCCGGCGATTCCAGCGATGGCGTCATTGCGCGACGCCAGATCGCCGAGGTCCTGGTCAGCAGCCTCGGCTCGGATCACGCATTGCGCAGGACCTTTGAACTCATCGCGACCACCGGCCCGGCACAGGACGACTTCGACGCGCTGTTCGCCCCCCTCGATGCGGACCCGCGCGGTGCCCTGGACGGCGTGCATGACATGGGGAACATGCCGCTGGAAGACGAGCCGAGGTCGGTGCGTGACGACTTGGATAAGGCGATGGCGCAGGGGTCTATCGGAGTACATTGACGATTACAACAGTTACCGGCAGGAGAATTCACGATGTCACAACGCACATGGTTCATCACTGGTGTCAGCAGCGGCTTCGGCCGTCAGCTCACCGATCAGCTCCTCGAGCACAGCGACTGCGTCGTCGGAACCGTCCGCGATACCGGCAAGGTTACCGATCTGCTCGCGCGTTATCCTGAGTCGTTCCACGCCGAAGTGCTCGACGTGACCGACACAGCGGCGATCCGCGAGGTTGTCGAACGCTCGTTCGCCCGGCTCGGACGCATCGACGTGATCGTCAGCAATGCCGGCTACGGCCTTTTCGGCGCGGCGGAAGAACTCACCGACAAGCAGGTCGAACAAATTGTCGCGACCAACCTGGTCGGGTCGATCCAGCTCATCCGTGCCGCGCTGCCGCACCTTCGCACCCAGAGCGGCGGACGCATCATCCAGATCTCTTCCTACGGCGGGCAGGTCGCCTTCCCGGGAAACTCGATGTACCACGCCACGAAGTGGGGCATCGAGGGCTTCGTGGAATCAGTCGCCCAGGAGGTCGCATCCTTCGGGATCGGCATGACGATTGTCGAGCCCGGGGGCGCGCGCACCGAGTTCTGCTACGGCAGCGCGCAGGTGGCAGATCTCATGCCCATCTACGACGAAACTCCGGCACACAGCTTCCTGCGGATGCTCGATCCCAAAAACGGCCTGGCCCCCGGTGATCCGGCCCGAATGGCCGCGCGCATCATCGAGAGCGTCGATGTGAAGCCCGCGCCGCTGCGAATGGTGCTCGGCTCACAGGCGCTGGAGAGCACCGTCACGACTCTGCGCAAGCGGATTGCCGACTTCGAAGCGCAAACCGAGCTCGCCGCTTCCACGGACTTCCCGCCCGGCGAGTGACCAGCACCCGCTTCGCAAGCTCGATGGTGCCCGCAGGCTGCAAGCAGGACGGATCGACATTATGTGGCTTACCGGAAACCAAGCTGCCATACCGAACCGCTGGTATCCGCTAGAGGGCTGCATCTCTTCGATTTTCACGCCTTCGGGTTTGGCGAACAGCTTTGCGTCGAACGGAAGCTGCTCATATTCCCCGTGCCAGAAAATCTCCCGCGTAGCCGGTGAACAGATCGGACGCTGGCGGCGGCAAAACTGATTAGCGGAGAGGCCTTGGCCGTGCTGAGAGCACAGTCCCTATTGCTTATTGCACTTCTTACTGCACAATTCAGGAAGGGCCGCAAGTTTTTGATTCTGTATGCACGCAGTTTGTCGCCTGAAACGCCTAAGTTCCATAGAATCAAACGGGAAGTAACTTCCCAAGCTGGAGGTCGCGGGTTCGATCCCCGTCTCCCGCTCCAGCTAACCTTAAATCCAACAATAAGTTATAAAGACATGAAGAAGTTAAGTCCTATTTCATTCAGAGGCCGGTTGCGCCTGGGTTGAAGGTTTATCGAATGGCAGATCATTCCCGACTACCGAGCCATTGCTTGTTAGAATCACGACTCCTTGCGCGCGGGATGCGGCGCGCGGATTGGGGTCCGGTCGCTTCGGTCCTGTTTCCCTTAAGGCTGTTTCTTAGGAGCTCTGCTTATCGGGATAGCCGACAATACGTCCACAAGAGCCGGCTCGGTGAATGAATCGGCATTGCTCACGACGCACCCTTCGCAAGCAATGTGTTCCCGTCAGGCTCCTTGAAGGTCGCATCCGGGCGTCGGCACCAGATTCCTGCATATTCCTATTGTTTTCCAATTAAGGCTGTGAGATTCTGCTACTGGAATCCAATAGGAGTGTCCATGACTGAGAAGATGGATGTCTGGCAGGGTACGCTTGCTCTCATGGTGCTGAAGACGCTGGATACTCTGGGGCCGCTCCACGGCTACGGCATTGCCCGGCGTATGGAGCAGACAAGTGGACACGTGCTGGTGGTGCGTTACGGAACCCTCTATCCAGCTCTCCTGAAACTGGAACAGGAAGGGTACATTTCCGCAGAGTGGGGCATTTCGGACAACAATCGCAGGGCAAAGTACTACGCTCTGACACGTGCGGGGAGGAAGCAACTCAAGAAGGAAGCGCGGGAATGGGGTCGAACAACGACCATCATCGCCAGGTTCCTCTCCCCATCCGAGGAGGCCTCATGAGAGCCGTCCGCGCCTTCCTGGCCAGGCTAACTGGTGCGTTTGAGAAGGAAACCAGAGACCGTGAGCTGGCGGAGGAGCTCAAAATCCACCTCCAGATGCAGGTTGAGGACAACATCCGGTTCCGAATGACGCCGGACCAGGCTCGGCGCGCCGCGCTCTTGAACTCGGGCGGCTTGGAGTTGGCGAAAGAAGCCTGCCGCGATCGCCGTGGGCTGCCTGTGTTGGAGACGACAATGCGGGATCTGAATCACGCCTTTCGGCTCCTCTCGCGCAGTCCGGCTTTCACCCTGGTCGCGGTGGTGTCGCTGGCACTTAGTATTGGCGCCAACACGGCTATCTTTACGCTGCTCGATCAATTGATGCTCCGGCGGCTTCCCGTGGCGCATCCCGAGCAGCTCCAGATGATCTGGACCACCGGGCCCATCTTGGGCAGCAACCAGGGTTCGAGAGCTTCGTCCTACCCGATGTACCAGGATTTCCAACAGCGGGCGCCAGCCTTCTCGTACGTCTTCTGCCGTTACTACACGCCGCTCTCAATCAGCCTGGGAAACCAGACGGAGCGCGTCACGGGCGAACTGGTCTCCGGGAACTACTTTCAGGCGCTTGGGATCAAGCCTGCGTTGGGACGGGTATTTTCGCCGGAAGAGGATGACCGCGTCTACAAGGGTCACCCGTCGGTCGTGCTGAGCTATCCATATTGGGTGACACGCTTTGGGGCGGACGCCGGCGTGATCGGACAGAAGGTCCTGGTCAACAACTTTCCGATGGTCATTGTGGGGGTGTCGGCCGCGGGATTCTCCGGGTTCGACCTGGCGAGCTCACCGCAAATCCGGATTCCAATCCTGATGAAGCCGCTCATGACACCTGGGTCCGATAACCTGAGCGATCGGCGCAGGCAATGGGTCCAGATTTTCGCGCGCCGGAAGCCCGGCTACACGATGGAGTCGGCGCAGGCATCGCTGCAGCCGCTGTTGAGTGGGATCCTGCGCGACGAACTGGAAAGCTCCGCTCTTCGTGACATATCCAAACGCGACCGCGACCAGTTTCTGGCCAGGAAGGTTCTCACGGAGTCGGTAGCCAACGGCTACTCGTACTCGCGGAGGAGAGACTCCGCGGTCCTGGTGACGCTGATGTGTATGGTCGGCGTGGTGCTGCTCATTGCATGCTTCAACGTGGCAAGTCTGCTGACTGCGCGCGCGGCCGCGCGGCAGAAAGAACTTGCCATGCGATTGGCTATTGGCGCATCGCGCGGACAGCTTCTGAGGCAGTTGTTGATGGAGAGCGTCGTGCTTTCCGTGATGGGAGGAGCGCTGGGCCTGCTCCTTGCTGTGACAATGGTGCGGGGATTACTTCGCTTCCTGCCTTCTAACGGAATGCTGTCTTCTAACGGAATGCTGTCTACCCTGCGGGCTGAGCCGGATTGGCGCATCCTGGCGTTCAACGCCGCGCTGGTATTTGCCACGGCCCTCCTATTCGGCTTGGCGCCGGCGTGGCAAGCCCTGAAAGTCGACCTGTGGAGCACGCTGAAGGAAGCCGCAGGTTCGAACAGCGGAAGTCGCAGTTCGGTGAGACTGCGAAAGAGCCTGGTGACGGTGCAGATGGCGTTCTCGTTTTTGTTGGTGGCCGGGGCCCTGCTGTTTGTCAGGACACTGCTCAATCTGAAGGAGACGAACTCGGGTTTCCGGGATATGGACAACCTCATCACCTTCCAAATAGATCCGGCTCGTAGCGGCTATCCGCTGCCGCGCCTCAAGGTCTTTTTCCAGCAAGTGCTGGAGAACGTCCGGTCGATGCCGGAGGTGAAGTCTGCCGGCTATGCTTGGATACAGGTCCTGAGCGGCCGCGAAGCGGACTGGGACTTTTTGATAGAGGGCCATCCGGCTGAAGATCACGATACCCAGGCCTACGTGAACGGCATCTCACCCGGCTACTGGCGAACGATGGGAGTGCCTCTGCTGGAGGGCCGCGACTTCGAGGAGCGCGATGTCGGCGGTCGCCTCAAGGTCGCCATCGTAAACCGCAAATTCGCCAGTCATTTCTTCGGCGACCAGAGTCCCATCGGACGTCACATAGGAATGGACACTCTCCTCCGGGCAAAGCCCGACATCGAGATCATCGGCTTGGTCGAGGACTCGCTGAACGAAGGTCCGCGGCAAGGGGTGCGCCGTCAGGTTTTCTTTCCGTTCCCCCAAATGAATCAGCCGGTTGCCGTGGCGTTCTACGTACGCACTTTTGCCGATTCGGCCAGCATGTTTGTCACGTTACGCCGGAAGGTTTTGGAACTGGACGCGACGATGCCGATCTATGAGATGAAGACGCTGGAGGACCAACTCGACGAAACGCTCGGCACCGAGCGCTTGAGCGCGACGATCTCGGTGGCTTTTGGAGCATTGGCGACTCTGCTGGCCGCAGTCGGTCTCTATGGCGTGATGGCTTTGACGGTTGCGCGCCGAACAAGGGAGATCGGCCTGCGCATGGCACTCGGCGCGCGGCAGAGCGCTCTCCTCTGGATGGTGATGAAGGAAGCGTTCGGCTTGCTGGGAATCGGGCTCTCGCTGGGAATCCCCTGCGCTTACCTACTTAGCCGGTACGTGTCGTCACAACTCTTCGGTGTCGTGGCCACCGACCTTGGGACTGCGGCGGTTGCGTCAATCACTCTAACGGCAGCAGCCGCGGGCGCAGCTCTCGTGCCAGCGCTGCGCGCCAGCATGATCGACCCGATCCAAGCCCTTCGTCATGAATAGCAGGCCGCGACTCTTGACTGGACGCAGATCCTGACAAAACCCGAGAGAATGGATCCTGCCTTGTCGCGTTCAAACCACATCTCAAGGTGGTTACGTTCGCATGAAGTGTCGTCCAGATGCTGCGGTGCGGTAATACCGGTTACTTTTAGATGCGGCAGCGTGGACTAATCTGATAAAATCCAGGCGTCCACTGATTATGTCGCGTACCGGTCTCTGACGCGCCAAGCCCTACACCCTTACGAGGTGAGTTCGCAGGAGCTGCAGGATGCCGCCTGTTTACAGAATCATGGTTCGTTGCCCTGTGACCGGAAAAATGTTCGACAGCGGCATCCGAACATCGGGCAGGGAAGCGGCCAACAGCGCTCTGTTCCAGGACAGCTCCCTGAGCTGCCCGTACTGTCGGCAATTGCATTCCATGGAATATAACAGTTGTGTGGATGTCGACAGATTCACGTCCAAGAGAGGTCTCTGGCGACCAAACGGATGAGCGGCAGGCGCCCGCGCTGCTTATTTATGACGTGGCCAAGCGGCGCTTTGGCGAGTCGGGAACAGGATCCGATCCGTCAATCAGAGAAGGCACCGCACGCGGCATGCCTGCACATAAATAGATTCCCGGAGGTTCTCATGATCATGAACTCGGGCCGAATCGCAGTGGCGAAAGCTATGCTTGCAGTAATCCTACTTTGCCCGCTAACGGGTGGTATTGCACATGCTCAAGCATCACCGCCTTCCCGCCAGGTTCCGGTTGATAGCTTGATCTTCGATCTTAAAAATCCTGATCCGGTGCGTCGCAAGGATGCGGCGAGACTCCTGGGGGAAAACAAGGTGCAGCGGGCCACGCCGGATCTTGTGGCCGCTGCGCCGGATCCCAATGTGGACGTGCGCCGGGAAATCGTCGGCGCTCTGGATAAGATGCGCGATATGCGGGCTCTGCCTGCTTTTGTCAAGCTCAGTGCAGACTCGGATGCGTCAATCCGCGATCAGTGCATCCTCGGCTTGATTAACCTGTACATCCCACAGGGAGGAGGCCTGGTCGGCACTCTGAACAAAGTCGCCAACTTCTTCAATCCATGGTCGGACGAATGGGCGGATGTGGTGATCGAGCCGGATGTAAGAGTGGATGCGAGCGCCATCGCGGCTCTTCGGGACCGGCTGAAAGACACGGAGGATGGCCTCCGGTTGAAGGGAGCGCGGGCACTGGGAATCCTCAAGGGAAAGGCGGCAGTCCCGGCCCTGGTCGAGGCTTTGCATCAGAGCCAGACGAACGCGATCCGTTTCGAAATCATACGTGCCATCTGCAAAATCGGCGACGTGTCGGCCGCACGCGATCTGATGAGTTACTTGGAATACAACGATTACAAAGTTCGGAATAAAGCGGTGTATGCGATCGGGCGGCTGCGCTATCACGAAGCGACTGCGGAGATGGTACGGCTTTATGAGAAAGAATCGGCGCTGCCGGTAAAGCTGATCGACAAACCTTACCGCGAATCTCTGCTTGATGCGCTGGCCTTTATTGCGGATCCTTCCGCCTCGCCGTTGTTTACCAAGGAAAAACAGAACCAGGATGATGCGTTACGGCTGCATGCCGTGGAAGGTCTTGCACGGCTCGGAAATCGCGACATGGTTTCGGAGGTTTCGCGCGATTGGCTCCACGAATCCATCCCGCGCATCAAGACCGCGATGGCGTACGGGCTTTTTCGTATGGGACGCAGGGAGTTCCTGGACGAGGTTGTCAATAGCCTCGGGAGCAGTAAGACCGATGAGGAAGCACACATGTTTTTGCTGGAGCTCAAGGCGGACGAGTTGCCGGAACTCTATGCCGAGGTGAAGAACAATAACGTAAATGTACGCGAGGGACTGGCCGAGGTTTTAGGTCTGATCGGCGACGAGCGCGCTCTCCCGGTCCTGCAAAGCCTGACCAGGGACGGTCGCGGCCAGATTGCTTCTCTAGCCAATCAGGCAACTCGAAATATCAATTCCCGGCTGTCACCACGTTGAGAGGCGGCACTAGAGAAGCAATACGTTGATCGTCCAAGTGGGTTTTGAGGGGTCGGGGTTGGACCTGGTGGGCGCCACAGGACTCGAACCTGTGACCCCTGCGGTGTGATCGCAGTGCTCTACCAGCTGAGCTAGGCGCCCAAGGTGCGCGTTTATTTTACATGTTACAGTCCGTTTGTAAATAGCGATCAGGTGAGGTGGCGTATGCGAACCGCAAAAATGTTGTTGCCTCTATTGGGAATGGTTCTGTGCATGGGATCCATACGGCTATACGCGCAACAGGACGATGCCGCTAAAGAAGAGCAATACCGGGCCGATTACGATCGGTTCCAGAAGATGATGGCAATCAAGGATCCGATGAAACGCGGCGAGGAATTTGTGCAGTTTCTTAAAGATCGGCCCAAGTCCCAGCTGGAGACCTATGTCCTCCAGAACTATTACCAGATCTTGCAGGAAGACAATGCCCAGTCAAAATGGGATGCTCTCGCGCTTCAGTCTGATGCGTTGCTGAAGGTCAGGCCGAAGGTCGGCGAGGCCTACTTTTTTTGGGGCACGGCCTTAAGACAACAAAACAAGCTGCCGGAGGCCATGGAGGCTCTGGCAAAATGTTACGTCTTGAGATGCCCTGTTTCCGATAAGGCCAGGCAGTTCTTGGAAGTGCTCTACAAGGGAACGCACGGCGGCAAAACCACCGGATTGGATGCACTCATTGAGAAGGCCCGGAGCGCGATCACTGGTTAGCCCCGTCGCAGCGCGCTGCCTTGAAATCGGGTTCGATCGAGCCTAAAGTAGATGAAGCAGGATACTGTTCCGCGCGAGAGGGTGGCAGAGAGAGCTTTCCTCTTTGTTCCCCTGGAAGTGGGGGATTATGCAGCTTGCCCTTGGGTTTCTCCTTTTTGCCATTGCTCAGGCGGTTACCGTTGTTGGTCCTGGTTATCCTCCCATGGCTGTCGACGGCGGAACCGTCGTCGCTCTCTTGCACGTTTCCGCAGGGTCCGTTTCCGGCATAGAGGTTCTGCAGGCAGATAATCCTTTCGGCGACGCCGCGAAGGCCGCTCTGTCCGGCTGGCGCTTCAAAGATTCGGACGACGGGAATGTCCTCGTTGTTTTTAGTTTTCGCGCGCCCACCCTCTATTCCACCGGGGACTCTACGCGTCATCTGTCCGCGGCAAAACCTGTCACAGGTCTGGCTTATCCAAAAACCGTGGTCGAGCCTGCTTATCCGCCGACTTCTCAGGCCGAAGGAAGTGTGGTGCTGCGTCTCAATGTAAACGCAGAGGGATCGGTCTCGAAAGTGCGCATCGTGAAAGACCTGGGTGACATCACCGGCGCTTGCGCCGCGGCTGCCAGGAGCTGGCGTTTCATTCCAGCTCTCGACATCAAGGGAATTAGCATCCCATCGGAAGCTTATGCCGTCTGTGTCGTGCGCCGTCCAGTTTTAAAGTTGAAGCTGCCCTGAGCGATGCAGCGCATTATTTCGTCATCGGCATCAGGAAAAGCCTGGTGTCGAGCGCAATCGCTCTGCTGATGAGAATTCAAGAAGAAGATGGTGGATGGTGGGGGGATCGAACCCCCGACCTCCGCATTGCGAACGCGGCGCTCTCCCAGCTGAGCTAACCACCCACTTTTCCGTTCCGCCATGTCCTGCAAACGGATCAGATATTATTACTTATGGACGTTAAGGTGTCAAACGGAATAGCTCGCCGGCGCGCGGCCCGCCACCCTCGGCGGACGGCGCCTTGGCGCAAATCTGGCCTCGTCAGGTCAAGTACACTGGGACCGGTGTGAACGACAAGATCAGAATCAAGAGCGCAACGATTCCCAGAATTACGCGGCCCCTCCCCAGCGGCTCGTCATCATAGAGCGTGGGGGGATGGTAGAAATGATAGCGCATGCCGAAAAACAGCAATAGGCAGGCAAAAAACAAGTAAGAGGGAATCGGCCAGCCGGCAAAGCTCACCAGAATCAGGCCCGTCGTCGCAGCGATCGAAATAAATTTCTGCCGAGCTCTCCCGAAAATGGCGTAGCTGATGTGCCCGCCATCCAGCTGCCAGATGGGAAACAAGTTCAGGCTTGTGGCAAGCATGCCGAACCAGGCGGCCATAGCGATGGGGTGCGCCAGCATGTCCTGCCTGGCGGGCGAGTACCCCACAACAAGCTTGCCCACCCAGCGGAACAGAAGAGGTTCCCCGAAGTCGAGTTCGCCATGGATGATCCGTTTCGCAATCAGTTTCGAAGAAGCAATCCCGATGATGAGCGCCGGCACCACGAAAACAAAGCCTGCGATCGGTCCCGCGATGCCGACATCAAAGAGCGCGCGCTTGTGCTGGAAATGTGACTTTATCCTGATAAATGCGCCGAGAGTCCCGGCGTAAGTCACCGGAAAGGGAATGAAGAAAGGCGGCGTGCATCGAATGCCGTAATGCCGGCAGGCGATAAAGTGCCCCATTTCGTGGGCAAGAAGTATGCTCAGCAGAGTGAAGGAAAATGGCACCCCTTGCAGCAAAATCGCAGGGCGGACGGCAACCGCGAATGCCATACGCATGAATCCCACATCGCCGTACACATAAAAAAGACCGGCGTAGGTGGCACTGAGAAATGTCGTCAGAAACAATAGAGCAGGCCAGACCCATTCTCGCCATTGGGGGGACGATATCCTGGGGGCAGGAGCCTGCTGCAAGAATTCACTGGTGAACCAGGGCTCTCGAGACGAGCTCGTGGAATCGGGGGGTGGGAAATGGCTGCTCACAAAAATCTCAACTCTCTGTTCCAGCCCTGCTGGTGCATGAGATTGCTCGCGGTAACACCCCGAGTATCAATAGATCCGATCCGCACGAATTTCTTTTCCCGGTTTGAAGCGTATAGTCTTGCCGGGAGGAATTGCCACCTCCTCACCAGTCCGAGGATTTCGCCCAACACCGCTCTTGCGCGGCTTTACGATGAAGACTCCGAAACCGCGCAGCTCGATCCGCTCGCCACGCTTCAGCGCGCTCTTGAGCGAAGTGAACACAGATTCCACCGCAATCTCTGCTTTAACCTTTGTGATATTCAGCTGGTCGGCGACACGGTTCACGATGTCTTGTTTTATCACGCTGATCCTCCATAAGTTGGTGCAATCATATTATTTGTGGCCGCAAATGCTGTCAAGCCAATTCTGGGTTCAGCCTTTACTCTCCAAGGGTAGGATGTTAGACTGCCGGTTTTTCACGGAGGACTTCAAATGGGAGTGATGCCTGATTCCTGGATTGTTGAAATGGCCCGAAAACACGGCATGATCCGCCCTTTTGCGGCCAACAGGTCACGCCGCGGCAAGATTTCTTTCGGCGTCAGTTCCTACGGCTACGACTTTCGCCTTGGGAATGAATTCAAGGTGCCGAAGTTTGAAGCAGCTAAACATTGGGATCCCAAGAAGATGGACCAGGATCTTTGGCAGGACCACCAGAGTTCTTCCTGTTGGATCGCGCCGAATTCTTACGTGCTTGGCCGCTCCTTGGAGTATTTCCGAATTCCGCGGAAGGTGCTGGCAATTTGCCAGGGAAAATCCACCTATGCTCGCTGCGGTCTCGTCGTGAACGTGACTCCATTCGAGCCTGAGTGGGAAGGATACGTCACGGTTTCTCTCATAAACGCCGCGCCAGTTCCCGTCCGCGTCTATGCCGGAGAGGGCATTGCCCAAGTCGTATTTTTGAGTGCGGAAACCGAATGCGTGACTTCCTATGCCGACCGAAAGGGAAAGTATCAGGTTCAGAAAAAGATCGAGATTGCCCGGGTCTAGAACAAAACCAATCGAATGCTGTCTTTTGTTTGCTTCACACTGGCCTGGGCGGAGTGGCCTGTGGGATCGCATCGGCGCGGGCTCAACTTTCCAACCCAGGCTCCATGAAGTGCATGCTATTATTCGAGCACGATTCAGCGGCCGCTGACTTATCGAGAGGCACACCATGACGGCTCATAGGCGCAGACTCAGATCGGATTTCAGGCCCCTGGTCTTGTCCCTTCTCGGCATCGGATTATTTTCGGCGGGCTGTTCTTATCGTGTGGTCGGTTCGGCGCGGAACCTGCCTGCTGGGGTTCGTTCTCTTGGAATACCCACGTTCAAGAACGACACCAAAGAATTCAAGGTCGAGCAACGGATCACATCGGCTGTTCTAAGAGAATTCGCACTTCGAACGCGTGTTCCGGTAAATTCCAATTCGAGTGGAGTAGATGCTGTTCTCCAAGGTGAGATTCGAAATCTGAGTGCCAGCCCGGTCACCTTCGGCACGTCCGCTTTTGCCTCGGCCTTTCTCGTGACCGTCGAAGTATCGGTAAAACTGGTGCGCGTCAAGGACGGTGCGATACTGTGGGAAAATACCGGGATAGCCTTCCGGGGGCAATACGTGTTGAGCAGTCAGGTAACTGAATTTTTTTCGGAGGAGAATGCAGCCATTGAGCGCCTGGCGCGCGATTTCGCCGCCAGTCTGGCCAGCACCATCCTCAGCCGCTAAATCCATTGCAGACCCTTTCCTTCCACGAACTGGAATCGGAAATCCGCAGCGGGCGGTTCCAACCGGTCTATCTATTCTTCGGACCCGAGGTGTACTTGCTGCGGGACGCGCTTTCACTCTTGAAGCAGAAGGTGCCAGCACCCGGAACAGAGTCGTTCAATTGCTCTGAGTACAGCGCGCCCGATTTGGACGTGGCGGAAATTGTAGAGAGCGCAAATACGTTTCCCATGATGTCTCCCCGCCGGCTCGTGCTGGTGGCGGATCTTGATCAACTCTCGCCGGCGGGGCAGGATGCGCTGGTCTCCTATGCGGAATCTCCACAGCAGAAAACAGTTCTGGTGCTGAACGCCGGATCGATTGATAAACTGGCCGGATTCACGAAGCGGATGGCAGAGCACGCATGGGTGGTGCAATTCGGCAAGATGAAGGATGCAGACCTGGAACAGTGGGCTTCGTCGTACCTGTCACGCCGTGGCTTTCGAATTGCATCTCAGTCTCTGGCCCGTCTCGTCGATCTTGCGGGTTCCGACTTGGCAGCTCTAGTCGGCGAGCTCGAAAAGCTCTGCCTCTATGCGGGCGAGCAGAAAGAGATCAAGGAAGCGGACATCCTGACGCTGGTTCAGGCAAGTCGGCAGCACGGCATATTTGAGCTGACCACGGCAATGGGGAAAAGGGATCGTAAGCTGGCTCTCAAACTGCTGGGAAACCTGCTGGAGGCAGGTGAGCCGGCGCTGTATGTCGTCACCATGATGGCCCGGCATTTTCGGCACCTGATCATCGCCAAGGAACTCATCTCGCAGGGCCGCAGCCAGCAAGATATTTCGACGGCTCTTCAATGGAAGAATACTTATTTCTTGCCGGAGCTGATGCGCCATGCCAAAGCAATAGATCTCGAAACCGCCCGCACTCTATACCGGCACGTGGCACGCGTCGATCGTAAATTCAAATCCTCCAGCCCGGACGAGCGCCTGCTACTCGAGCACTTGATCTGTTCGCTATGATGCTGTTGGGGGATGCGCACGGAGCCGGCGCGCGCGATGTGCCTCTACTTGCCGTGGGCGGCAGCAGCCGCAGAATTCAAGTGTTTGGAAAGGCGGGATTTGTGCCGCGCTGCGGCATTCTTGCTCAAGACGCCTTTGCGCACGGCGCAGTCAACGTCGGAATACAAACGCGGCAGTGAGGCCTGGGAATCCGCATGGTTGCCCGCGTCAAGTTTCTCGGAGAAGGCCTTCAAAGCTGTCCGGAGGCTGCTTCGGTTGCTTCGATTCCTGTTCTTTCGAACAAGGCTCTGACGGTGCGCTTTGATCGCCGATGCGTGATTCGCCATTCGTGCCACTCCTCAACTTAGATTGTGCCGCGCCTGCTCCCTGTAGAGCTTCCGGCAAACAAGTTATGTTACAAAGGCTTAAACTATAAGTCAAATGCTATTTTAGAGTTGACTTGAGAGGGGTCGAATCCTAAGATGATTTCGGACATGCAAAATATGCCTTCTTGGGTGTGCCCCGCCGCCGATCGCAGCGGAGATGCAATTTATCTTCGCCTCTTCCATATTCTTTGCGAGGTTAGATCAGCCCTTAGATGAAAAAAGTTCTTCTGTCGGATCGCAGTCTGCAACTGCTTTTTGGGCCCCTCGACGAGAATCTAAGATATTTGGAAAGCCTTTTCGCCGTGACGATCCAGGCGCGTGACTCATCGCTGACGATCGACGGGGACGAGCAAAGCGTGAACCTGCTGGAGCGCATTCTGCTCGATTTCGCAGGCCTTGTCGACAAAGGACACACAATTACCAATGGGGACCTGAAATCGGCGTTCAAGCAAATCGCCGAGGATGCGGCGCTGTCCCTGCATGATTTTTTCCCCAAGATGCAGCTTTTGGCGGGCGGCAAGCGACAAGTCACTCCCAAGAGTTTGAATCAGCGGCGCTATGTCGAGGCGATTCGCCAGAACGACATCGTGTTTGCCATCGGGCCCGGCGGGACCGGAAAGACTTTTCTGGCAGTCGCCATGGCATTAACCTACTTACTCGAAAAGAGCGTGTCACGGATTGTGCTGACACGTCCAGCCGTCGAAGCAGGGGAAAGACTGGGTTTCCTTCCCGGCGATCTGGAAGCGAAGATCAACCCTTACCTTCGCCCGCTGTATGACGCGCTTTACATTCTCATGGAAGCTGAGAAAATCCAGCGTTATCTGGAAACAGGAGTCATCGAAATCGCGCCACTGGCTTTTATGCGCGGAAGAACCCTCAACGATGCATTTATCATCCTCGATGAAGCGCAGAACACGACTTCCGAGCAGATGAAGATGTTTCTCACGCGCATCGGCCTGCATTCAAAGGCTGTGATTACCGGCGACATCACCCAGATCGACCTGCCTCTCGAGCGCAATTCCGGACTCGTGGAGGCCCAGGATATTCTCGGCAAAGTCCAAGAACTGGCGTTCTGCTATTTCAATGAGAGTGACGTGGTACGGCATCATCTGGTGCGTCTGATCATCAAGGCATACCAGCAGCATGCCCAGAATGAAATGAAGACGATTGGGAATGGCAATGGCAAAGCGTAAGGTGCGCCTAGGCATCTTGTTTGGCGGCAAATCCGGCGAGCATGAGGTCTCTCTCTCCTCCGCGGCCTCGGTGATTGCTGCGCTCAATCCGGAGGAATTCGAAGTCTTTGCAATCGGAATAACCAGGACCGGCAGGCTTGCCGATGCGGCAGAACTGCGCAACATGCTGCCGCAGGATGTGTCGGACCATGTCCGATTGTTTTCCAGTGGGACCGCAAACGCGGCGCATTTTTTTGCCCCGGGGCTTCATTTGGAACGGCATGATTCCGAGGACTATCCGGAAATCGTCTTTCCTCTTTTGCATGGCCCTTACGGCGAGGATGGGACGATTCAAGGGCTGTTGGAGATCGCCGGGATACCGTATGTCGGGTGCGGGGTGCTTGCATCGGCCGTGGGGATGGATAAGGATGTCATGAAGCGGCTATTCGCTCAGGCATCATTGCCGATCGTCCCGTTTCGTGTGGAATCGATGCAAGGACTGGAGGATAGACTCGAGAGCTTGCGCCATGAGGTTGAGGCGCAGTTCGGCTACCCGATCTTCTGCAAACCGGCGAATCTTGGATCTTCGGTGGGAGTGCATAAGATTCACCATGCAGGAGAGTTTTGTGACGCCCTCTTGTCTTCCGCTCGCTTCGATCGCAAGATCATCATTGAAAAAGGGATTGATGCACGCGAGCTGGAGTGCGCAATCCTGGGGAACGATGAGCCCGAGGCTTCCGGCGTGGGTGAGGTGCTTTCGGGAAATGAGTTTTATGATTACGAAGCCAAGTACATGAACCCCCGGAGCAGAGTGCAGATCCCCGCCGAAATCAGCAAGAGTACGGCCGAACAGGTGCGCGATCTCGCGCGCGGCGCATTCAAGGTCATCGATGGATCCGGACTGGCACGTGTCGATTTTTTCCTGGATCGCAAGACGGACACCGTCTGGCTCAACGAGATCAATACGATGCCGGGCTTCACATCCATCAGCATGTACCCCAAGCTCTGGGCAGCCCGTGGTATGACGTTCAACCATCTTATCTCGCGGCTTGTCGATTTCGGATTCGAACGCTTTCGCGCGCGAAACAACCACGCATGCCTGGGCTTGGGCGGGCCCGCCGCGCTCAAAATGGCTGGAACTCCTGATACGCGAGGGGCTCTGCGGTGATCATGCTGCAACACTTGCCGCAGCATTTGTATTTTGAGAGACTGGGCGCCGGAGCCTTTTTCACGCGGCGCAAATGGAATACTCGTACTCTGAGAAGACCCTGGAATTCGATCAACTACGAGGATACGTCACAGAACAGAGAGGAGGGGATTCCCCATGAACATCCAAATAGGTGAGGCTGAACTCCGTCAGCAATTATTGACGAAGGATGAGGAGTTCAAACGCCTTGCCGCAGAACACCAATCCTATGACAGTCAGCTCGAGCTTTTGAATCGCCGCCATCATCTGAGCGATGAGGAAAGATTGCAGGAGGTCACGCTGAAAAAGAAAAAGTTGCTGCTTAAGGATCAAATGTACTCCATCGTTCAAAGGTACAAAAAGGAAATGAAAGCTGGCTCCTGACTTTCACGTGTTTGATCCGGAATAGTGTGGACTGTGTGCGCCTTCCACGTCTCGCGGCGCCTGTGGATCCGACTATACCGAACTGGCGGCAGAACCCACGATGACAAAGGACGCGTACCGTTTCATCATTCCGAGCCTGCTGTTCGCAGCAGCCTCCGCCTGGTTTGGCCTGCGTGTGGTCACCCTCGTGTTTTTGGTGCTCGCCGCCTTTGTCGCCTACTTTTTCCGCAACCCGTCGCGGCAGATCCCCGGAGGAGAAAACCTGGTCGTCTCCCCCGCAGACGGGAAGATCGTCATGATCCGCTCCCTGTCTGAGGGGCGGAGCATCAGCATATTCCTCAATATATTCAATGTGCACGTCACGCGCGTTCCCATTGCAGGGAAACTCGAGGAGTTCGAGTATAGGCGCGGAAAGTTCAAAGCCGCATACGACGACGAGGCGTCGCGCGTCAACGAGCAGAATATTCTGACGATTCGCAGCGCTTGCGGCCGCGTGGTGGTCAAGCAAATCGCTGGGTTACTCGCGCGCCGCGTGATATGCTGGAAACGCATCGGAGACCATCTGACACGAGGAGAACTGTTTGGTCTGATCCGCTTTGGATCGCGCGTAGATGTGGTTTTGCCCGAGCAAGTGAAGATACTCGTGAAGGTAGGCGATCGGGTCCGAGGCGGGAGTTCCGTTATTGGCGAGGTCCTCTGAATGAGGCTTCCAATGCAACAGCCGGAAAGCGGTGTCGGGAAACCCAAGAAGCGACTAGGGCGCTCCGTTTTCATTCTTCCGAGCCTGCTAACTGTCGGAAACATCTTCTGCGGATACTACGCGATCATCTGCGCAATGCATGGAAGTTATGATCATGCCGCGCAAGCTATCGGAGCCGCCATCATTCTCGATACATTGGACGGCAAGATCGCACGCCTGACCAACTCGACTTCCGGTTTCGGTCTGCAGCTAGATTCCCTGGCAGACGTGATTTCTTTCGGCATCGCTCCGTCGCTTCTGGCGTTTTGCTGGGGCTTTCAAAGCGTAGATTACAGCCTCGGCTGGATTGCCGCGTTTACGTTTACTATTTGCGGCGCCATGCGGCTGGCTCGCTTTAACGTACAGGCGGGACGATTCAAGCACTTTGTGGGTTTGCCGATTCCGGCAGGCGGAGGAACCATCGCCGCATTGGTCCACTTCTTCGGCGATCCCATCTCAAATCCCTTGGGCGGCGGTCTCTTCGTCGGAGCTGTCTTTTTTCTGGCGCTTCTGATGATCAGTACGATTCGCTACAACAGCTTCAAGAATCTGACTCTGGGCAGCAGGTCACATTTGATTATTCTGGTCCTCGCGTTGCTGGTGGCCTTGATTTATGCCTACTCCCGTTGGACTCTGCTCCTGGTTGCATTGGCGTTCGTTTTTATGGGACCCGTGTCGCGCCTGTATTCCCTTGTGCGGCATAAAAAGCGAATTATCGATGAAATTCAGCTGCACGATCCGCTGGAAGGTGCCTGAGGCGTCGGGAACCGCAAACGAAATGTCTCGCGCTAGCCGTCGGCCCTGGATCGGTCATCGCTCCCAGAATGCGTCAGACAGGCGATGTGCCTGCCGAGCTGCTCGCACGCACCCTTATTCGACCGTGCACCGACGGCAAGCTCACGTATTGGCCTCC